>OGHR01000314.1_pt1 | contig 54058 bp, 51 predicted proteins | sample 1571621 | NCBI WGS metagenome assembly OGHR01 (sample SAMEA2582038, study PRJEB24529) | metagenome | biome: Human gut stool | place: China | collected 2011
ATATTTCAATAATTTCAAAGAACTATTTATCCACTTTTACGGGACAGTAGTGAAATAGAATAAAAATTCATTGCGTATGAATTATCTACTACACTTCATATGTTATTGCAATTCACAAATTACGACTTATAATATTAAACACTAATTTTGATTTTATAATTATGAAAAAAGATGTTTTTATAAGCTATTCAACTAAAGATAGACCATTGGCAGAATCTTTAGTAAACTTTCTAGAAGGACATGGATTTAGCTGTTTTATATCCTCAAGAGACATTCCTTTAGGCGCAACATGGGCACCCTATATAATAGATGCATTAGAAGAAATAAAAGTAATGGTAATACTTTTTACCGAGAATTATAACAAATCAGTCCAAGTAGATAGAGAAATAACCGTCTGCTGCGATTTAGAAAAGAAACCCGTCATCCCATTGAAATTATCGGAAGAGCCTTTAACTGGAATAAAAAAGTTTTACCTCAGTAATATAAACTGGATAGATTTCAAAGGAGAAAAAGAACAATATGATATTCTTTTAAAAAGTATTATAATCAATATTGGGAAAGAAGCTGAACCGAACGATGAGACTAAACTAATATTAGATGAATCGACATATAAAGTTCATTGCGGAAAAGAGATAACCCCCCAAATGATATTTGAAGCAGTAGAAATAGATAAATTGGTATACAATGATTCTTATATAGGGAATTATGATAATTGCGTAAAATGGTGGAAAAAAAACAAGTACATTTATGTAATGTTAGAGGATATAAAAACCAAGAAAATTATAGGGTATATCAATGCTATGCCCATTAACAATACCCTTTACGAAATTATTAAAAAGGGAGAAATCATAGATGTAACCATAAATGATGAAAATATAGAGACTTACGATTTACCTGATACATATAATCTATATATAAGTTCTGTAGCCCTGCATCCTAAATATCATAATTCTGGTGCTTTTAAACTCTTATACGATGCATTAATACTACTCATTATAGAACTGTTTAAAAGAGAAATATATTTCTCCAAAGTTATAGCAGATGCAGTATCTCCTATTGGTGAAAAATTATGTAAATATATAGGAATGGTAAAATGTGAAGACTCTAAACATCAATCAAAAATTTTTGAAGGCAGTTTATTACCCATCAATATAAGATACACAACACGACTTAGCAAAAAGCTATTTGATTTATATAAGACACTCAATCTATGAAAGCATGAATGATACAGTCCTTAACACTGTCCAAAATTTTGTGTAAATGGAAACAGGATTCAGTTGTAAGTCTCTTCTTATCTCTGAATTCTGTTTTTATTTATAGAAGTTTCTTTCATTATTGTTATTCAATACACATGAAAAAAGTATAACGTTCCCTCCGTTTTTATACGTTTTATAATTCAAGTACAAGTTCAGGCTGTAACTCCCCGCTCCTCGCGGGAAAGCTACAGCCTGAGTACTATATCAACAAGCCGTTAAGGCTTACAAGCTTTCTTCAATCACAGCCTGCGCCGCAGCCAGTCTTGCGATAGGCACGCGGAACGGTGAGCAGCTCACGTAATCCAGACCTACCTTGTGGCAGAACTTCACGGACATCGGTTCACCACCGTGTTCACCGCAGATACCGCATTTCAGTGCCGGACGTACGGAACGGCCTTTGGCTACCGCCATCTTGATAAGCTGGCCCACACCGTTCTGGTCGAGTACCTGGAACGGGTCTACCTTCAGGATCTTCTTTTCCAGGTAAACCGGCAAGAAGGAAGCGATATCGTCACGAGAGTAACCGAAGGTCATCTGAGTCAGGTCGTTTGTACCGAATGAGAAGTATTCGGCATGTGAAGCGATGCGGTCGGCAGTCAGGGCAGCACGCGGCACCTCAATCATGGTTCCCACCTTGAACGAGATTTCCACGCCTTCTTCCTTGAACAGTTTGGCAGCAGTTTCACGAATCACCTTTTCCTGTGCTTCGAATTCATACAGGATACCAATCAGCGGCACCATGATTTCAGGATGCGGGTCGTAACCTTCCTTCTTCAGTTCGCAGGCAGCACCCAGGATAGCACGAGTCTGCATTTCAGTGATTTCCGGATACGTATTTCCCAGACGGCAACCACGGTGACCCAGCATCGGGTTGTGTTCGCACAGACTTTCCACGCGCTGGCGGATATAATCTACGGTTACACCCATGGCCTGTGCCATTTCTTCCTGACCTTTCAAATCGTGCGGAACGAATTCATGCAACGGCGGGTCGAGCAGACGTACGTTGACAGGCAGTCCGTCCATGGTCTTGAAGATTTCCTTGAAGTCGGCTTTCTGGTAAGGCAACAGTTTGTCGAGGGCTTTCTTGCGGCCTTCTACGTCCTTGGCCAGAATCATTTCGCGCATAGCCACAATCTTTTCGTCGTCGAAGAACATGTGTTCCGTACGGCACAGACCGATACCTACGGCACCGAATCCACGGGCATCCTGTGCGTTGCGCGGCGTGTCGGCATTGGTGCGGACTTTCAGGCGGGCATATTTGTCGCAGAGTTCCATTAGTTCGGCAAAGTTACCCGACAGTTTGGCCGGCTGAGTCGGAATTTCTCCGGCATATACATATCCGTTGGTTCCGTTGATGGAGATGTAGTCACCTTCTTTCAGTACGACTCCGTCAATTTCCACCGTACGGGTCTTGTAGTCTACGTTGATGGCTCCGGCTCCTGATACACAGCACTTACCCATTCCGCGGGCTACTACGGCTGCGTGTGAAGTCATACCTCCACGGGCGGTCAGGATACCTTCGGCAGCCTGCATACCGGCCAGGTCTTCCGGAGAAGTTTCAATACGTACCAGTACCACGCGATGGCCGTTGGTATGCCATTCAGCAGCATCTTCGGCGAAGAAGACGATGCGTCCGCAGGCAGCACCCGGAGAAGCCGGCAAACCACGTGTCAGCACGCGGGCACGTCCCAGTTCTTCCTTGTCGAATACCGGATGCAGCAGCTCGTCCAGCTTGTTGGGTTCGCAGCGCATCAAAGCGGTCTTTTCGTCAATCATGCCCTGATGCAACATTTCCATGGCGATGCGCACCATAGCGGCACCTGTACGCTTACCGTTACGGGTCTGGAGGAACCAGAGTTTGCCTTCCTGCACGGTAAATTCCATGTCCTGCATATCGTGGTAGTGATTTTCCAGTTTGGTCTGGAGTTCATCGAGTTCCTTGTAGATTTCCGGCATGGCTTCTTCCATAGAAGGATATTTGGCCACACGTTCTGCTTCCGAGATACCCTGCAGTTCGGCCCAGCGCTGAGAACCAATTTTGGTAATCTGCTGCGGAGTACGGATACCGGCTACTACGTCTTCACCCTGCGCATTGATCAGGTATTCACCGTTGAACAGGTCTTCACCGGTAGCGGCGTCGCGTGAGAAGCATACACCCGTAGCCGAAGTCTCACCCATGTTACCGAATACCATGGCCTGTACGTTCACGGCTGTTCCCCACTCTGCCGGAATACCTTCCATCTTACGGTAAAGGATGGCGCGTTCATTCATCCATGAATCGAATACGGCACAGATGGCGCCCCACAACTGTTCGTAGGCACATGACGGGAATTCCTGTCCGGTCTGTTTCTTCACGGCTTCCTTGAAGCGGACTACCAGTGTCTTCAGGTCGTCCACGTCGAGTTCGTTGTCCAGACGTACGCCCTTGGCTTTCTTCACTTCTTCAATGATGGCTTCAAACGGGTCGATGTCTTCCTTGTTCACGGGTTTCATGCCCAGCACCACGTCGCCGTACATCTGTACGAAGCGGCGGTAAGAGTCCCACGCAAAGCGAGGGTTGTTAGTCTTGCGAGCCAGTCCTTCTACTACTTCATCGTTCAGACCCAGGTTCAGAATGGTGTCCATCATCCCCGGCATGGACGCTCTGGCACCCGAACGTACGGAAACGAGCAACGGATTTTCCACATCGCCGAACTTCGACTTCATCAGGGCTTCTACTCCCTTGATGGATTTTTCCACGTCGTCTTTCAGCAGCGCAACCACTGCTTCTTTTCCTTTTTCAAAATATTCGTTGCAGACTTCGGTTGTTATGGTGAATCCGGGAGGTACAGGCACCCCGATCAGGTTCATCTCGGCCAGGTTTGCGCCCTTGCCACCCAGAAGATTTCTCATGTCAGCTTTTCCTTCAGCTTGTCCGTTTCCAAAAGTATAGACTCTTTTCTTTTCCATGTTTTCTTATATTTGATAAGGTTCAATAATGTTTTTCGTTGGTCAACCGCTGGCAAATCTATATATATTTTATTGAATCCCAAATTTTGTGAAGATATTTTTCGACATATTTTGCAACATAGAGTTTGCAAAATGAACTTCTTCGAAAAACATGGAAGAATGTCAGGAAAAATGTATAAATTTGCTCCCAAATTGGTTTTATTGAAAAGAACGTGGCAAGAAAGAAAAAAGAACTGCCTTTACTGGAGAAGGTAACGATAACAGACGTAGCCGCAGAAGGAAAAGCCGTGGCTAAAGTGAACGAGTTGGTAATATTTGTCCCGTATGTAGTGCCGGGCGACGTAGTCGATTTACAGGTGAAGCGCAAGAAGAACCATTACGCCGAAGCGGTGGCGGTAAAGTTCCATGAGAAATCACCCCTGCGCACGGAGCCGTTCTGCAGTCACTTCGGAGTGTGCGGAGGATGCAAATGGCAATGTCTTTCTTACGAGGAACAGCTCAAGTACAAGCAGAAACAAGTGTTCGACAACCTCACCCGCATCGGGAAGGTGGAACTGCCGGAATTCCGTCCTATCTTAGGCTCGGAAAAGACCCGCTTTTACCGTAACAAGCTGGAGTTTACATTCTCCAACAAGCGCTGGCTTACGGAAGAGGAGGTGAAGCAGGATGTGAAATACGACCAGATGAATGCCGTGGGATTCCATATTCCGGGGGCGTTCGACAAGGTGCTGGCCATCGACAAGTGCTGGTTGCAGGACGACATTTCCAACCAGATTCGCAATGCCGTACGCGACTATGCCTACGCGCACAACTTCCCGTTCTTCGACTTGCGCACGCAGGAAGGACTTCTTCGTAACATCATGATCCGTACCTCGTCTACGGGCGAACTGATGGTGGTGCTGCAGTGCAAGGTGACCGACGACGAAGGCCGCCGCAAGATGGAAGAGATTCTGCAGTTCATGGCCGACAGCTTCCCGCAGATTACTTCGCTCATGTATGTCATCAACAACAAGTGCAACGATACCATCGGCGACCTCGACGTGGAGGTGTTCAAGGGCAACGACCATATCTTCGAAGATATGGAGGGACTGCGCTTCAAGGTGGGACCGAAATCGTTCTACCAGACGAACTCTGAACAGGCCTATAATCTATATAAGGTAGCACGCGAGTTTGCCGGACTTACGGGCAACGAGCTGGTGTACGACCTCTACACGGGTACAGGTACCATCGCCAACTTCGTGGCACGCCAGGCACGCAAGGTGGTGGGCATCGAATATGTGCCCGAAGCCATCGAGGATGCCAAGGTGAACTCGGCCCTGAACGGCATCGACAACACGCTGTTTTATGCGGGCGACATGAAGGACATCCTTACCAACGACTTCATTGCAGAGCACGGACGTCCGGATGTCATCATCACCGACCCTCCCCGCGCTGGTATGCACAATGACGTAATCGACGTGATACTGGCTGCCGAGCCGAAACGCATCGTCTACGTGAGCTGCAACCCGGCCACACAGGCACGCGACCTCCAGCTGCTCGACGGCAAGTACAAGGTGACTGCCGTACAGCCTGTCGACATGTTCCCTCACACGCATCACGTGGAAAATGTCGTGCAACTGGAAAGACGCTAAACACTCTCCCCTATCTTCTAACTTTTAACTGACGCAACAAAGTGGCAAGAAATAACTCTGGCAACAACGGCCGACGCCCTATCCCGCGTGCCGCAGCCAAATATACAATCTATCCGGTCAATGAACCGGCGGAACTGATGGAGTTCCTCATGAAGAAGATGGACGGCATCAGCCGCACGCGCGTAAAAGCCTTGCTGGCCAACCGTGTGGTGCTGGTGGACAACAACATCCAGACGCAGTACAACTTTCCCCTGAAGCCGGGCATGAAGGTGCAGGTGAGCCGTGAAAAGAACAAGCACGAGTTCCGCCACCCCATGCTGAAGATTCTCTACGAGGATGCCTATCTCATCGTGGTGGAGAAGAAGGAAGGACTGCTGTCCGTGGCTACCGACCACCAGAAGGAACGTACCGCACAGCACATTCTGAATGAGTACGTGAAGCGCACGCACCGCAACAACCGCATCTTCGTGGTGCACCGTCTGGACCGCGAAACCTCGGGCATCATGATGTATGCCAAGGATGAAAAGACGCAGCACACGCTCCGCGACAACTGGCACGACATCGTGTACGACCGCCGCTACGTGTCCATCGTCATGGGCGACATGGAGAAAGACCAGGGTACCGTACGCTCCTGGCTCACCGACCGCAAGCTGTACGTCAGCTCCTCGCCGGTAGACGACGGAGGCAAGCTCTCCATCACGCACTACCGCACCATCAAGCGGGCCAACGGCTATTCGCTCATGGAGCTGCAACTGGAAACGGGACGCAAGAACCAGATTCGCGTGCACATGCAGTCGCTCGGCCATCCGGTGGTGGGTGATGCGCGTTACGGCTGCGAAACCGACCCGCTCGGACGTCTGGCACTCCACGCCTTCAAGCTGTGCTTCTACCACCCGCTTACGGGCGAACGGATGGAATTTGAGACTCCCTATCCTGCCCCGTTCAAGAACCTGATGCTGAGAAAATAAAAACAATATATGATAAAAAACCTGATTTTTGATTTCGGAGGGGTCATCGCCCCTATCAGCCGCGAACAGGCGGTGGAAGCGTTCCGCCAGTTAGGGGTGGCCGATGCCGACCAGCGCCTGGACAAATATCACCAGACGGGGATTTTCCAGGAACTGGAAGAAGGAAAAATTACGCCCGATGAGTTCCAGGTGAAACTGGGACAGTTGTGCGGCGGACGCACACCCAGCTGGGAGGAGACACGCCAGGCATGGCTGGGCTACTTCACCGGACTGGACGAGCGTCTGCTCGACTGCCTGAAGGAGCTGCGCAAGCGCTACAAGCTCTTCGTGCTGAGCAACACCAATCCCTACGTGATGGACTGGGCCTGCAGTCCGGCATTCTCGTCAAAGGGGAAACCGCTCAGCGACTATTTTGACAAGCTGTACCTCTCCTACCAGATTGGAGTGACCAAGCCCGACCGGCAGATTTTTGACTTCCTGATAGCCGATACCGACATTCTTCCGTCAGAATCGCTCTTCATTGACGACGGGGCAGGCAACGTACAGGCAGCCCGCCAGCTGGGTTTCCAAACCTACTGCCCACGCAACGGTGAAGACTGGCGCGATGCACTGACGGTACTTCTCCAGAAATCCTGAAAAAACGTCCTTGCGTTTCATTCATAACGTAAAGAAATTTTCCATACAACGTCCTTGTGTTTCAATCCGAACGCAAGGACGTTTTGCGTTAAATACACCGGCATTCCCGTCCAGCCACAAAGGCGATACACCATCTGCCACCCCGCAGACCGATGCATTTCCCTACCTCCGATAGGGAAATTCCCCCACAGGAATAGGAAAAATCATTCGTTTGTATGATTTTTTCCGGATACCTTTGTCACATAGAGGAAAACAAACACACAAAGAGTTATGAGAACAAGGGTAAAAAAATTCATGTATATGGCGATGCTGGTCGCACTGACACTCGCCTTCCCGTCGTGTAACGTGGAAATGGAATTAGGGAACAACACCCTGGAATATCGTGAACGCACAGCGTATCTCTGCAGCTACGACTGGCAGGACGACTGGTACGACGACTACGGCTTGCACCACTTCCAGGTGCTGCGCTTCTACACCAACGGAACGGGTGAAGACTTTATCCGCATTCAGGATGCCCGCGGACGTTGGGAGGAATATACCTACACCTTTACGTGGGACTGGTACGACGCTTTCTACACCAGCATCCGGTTGAACTACGGCGGAGGTGACTACTCCTACATGGACAATATCCGCCTGGGAGAAGGACGAATGGAATGCCTGCTCGACGGTGCGGCTGTATGCTTTTACAGTTATTAAAAAATCAGTAAAGAAAAACCGACAGAAAAAGCGAACAAAACACGAAATCAGTTTGTTATAGAAATAAATCACCAAAGAATTTCATGTTTTCTTTTTAAGATAATTAATTTTTTAGTTTATTCGTTCAAAAAAAAACGTATCCTGCCGTGAGACAGCGATACGTTTTTTTATGCAATGAACACAAGAGTTCCGCCCGTAGGGTCAGCTCATGCTGCCGCCCACGATGTCCAGCAATTCGTTGGTAATCGCCTGCTGGCGGCTCTTGTTGTAAATCAAGGTCAGTTCCTGAATCAGGTCGTTTGCATTGTCCGTGGCAATCTGCATAGCCATGGTGCGCGCGGCATGTTCCGAAGCCGTGGAGTCAAGCAGCACGGTGTACATCTTCATGCGGAGTACCTTGGGCAGCAACTCCTCCATCACCTGTTCCGGCGACGGTTCGATGAGGTAATCGGCCTGCATGGCTTCCTGCTCCTCTCCCTTCTCGTCCGTATGACCGGCACTCAGGTCGAGCGGCAGATAAGTCTCCCGCGTCAATACCTGCGTAGAGGTCGACTTGAAGTGGTTGTAGAGCAGCTCCACCTGCTGAATCTCACCGCTGGCAAACCGCGTCATCAGCTCGGCAGCCAGGTCGGCCGCCTCCTGATAGTTCGGTTTTCCGCTCATGTGCTGATAATCGCCGGCTGCCGTCAGTCCCTCCATCTTCTTCACCGCATCGGCCACCTTACGGCCCACCGGATAAATCAGGATGTTCTCACGGCCTACCTTCGGCTCATACTCTGCCACCACCTCGTTCAGGTGACGGATTACATTCGCATTGAATCCGCCGCACAGACTGCTGTTGGAGGCAAACACCACCACGGCCACTTTCTTCACTTCACGTTTCACTGCAAAAGGCGATTCCACGCTCAGCTCCGCGCCCAGGAAATTACTGAGCATGCGGTGCAACCGGCGTTCGTAGGGAAGCATATTTTCAATGGCCTCCTGCGCCTTGTGCAGCTTGGAAGACGCCACCATCTTCATCGCCGAAGTAATCTTCAGCGTGCCGTGGATTGAGTTGATTCTTCCTTTAACTTCTTTCAGTGATGCCATGGGATTTATGCTTTAAATTGTCCGGCCACTTCGGCAGCCAGTTTCTCAATAGTTGCGGTAATTTCGTCGGAAATCTTTCCGGAAGCCAGTACGTCAATCACATCGGCCTGATGGTTGGCACGCAAGCTGGTGAGGAACGAATCCTGGAAGGCACGTACCTTCGAGATAGGAATGTCGCGCATCAGTCCGTGCGTACCACAGTACAGAATGGCCACCTGTTCGCCTACCGGCATCGGTGAGTACTGCGGCTGAATCAGCAGCTGGTTGTTCTTACGTCCACGGTCGATAGCCATGGCAGTCACAGAGTCCATGTCGCTGCTGAACTTCGAGAAGGCCTCCAGTTCACGATACTGTGCCTGGTCAATCTTCAGCGTACCGGCCACTTTCTTCATACTCTTTATCTGGGCGCTACCACCTACACGCGATACAGAGATACCCACGTTGATAGCCGGACGGAAGCCCTGGTTGAACAAGTCGGTTTCCAGGAAGATCTGACCGTCGGTAATGGAAATCACGTTGGTCGGAATGTAGGCAGACACGTCGCCGGCCTGTGTTTCGATAATCGGCAGGGCGGTCAGTGAACCTCCGGCCTTTACCTTACCCTTCAGGCTGGGCGGCAGGTCGTTCATCTGTTCGGCCACTTCCTGCTGGTTGATAATCTTCGCCGCACGTTCCAGCAGACGAGAGTGCAGGTAGAAGATATCACCCGGATAAGCCTCACGTCCTGACGGACGACGCAGAATCAGTGATACCTCACGGTAGGCCACAGCCTGTTTTGACAAGTCATCGTACACCACCAGTGCATGACGGCCGGTGTCACGGAAGTACTCGCCGATGGCAGCTCCGGCAAACGGAGCGAAATACTGCATGGCAGCCGGGTCGGAAGCCGTAGCAGCCACCACGATGGTATAGTCCATCGCCCCCTTCTCACGCAGTGCATTCACGATACTGGCCACGGTAGAACCTTTCTGACCGATGGCCACGTAGATACAGTACACCGGATTTCCTGCCTCGTAGTTGGCACGCTGGTTGATGATGGTATCGATGGCGATGGCCGTCTTACCTGTCTGACGGTCGCCGATAATCAACTCACGCTGTCCGCGGCCGATAGGAATCATGGCATCGATAGCCTTCAGTCCCGTCTGCAGCGGTTCCGTTACCGGCTGACGGAAGATAACCCCCGGTGCCTTACGCTCCAGCGGCATCTCGCACAGCTCTCCGCCAATTTCGCCGCGCCCGTCCAAGGGCACACCCAGAGGGTCGATTACACGTCCCAGCATCGCTTCTCCCACGTTGATGGAAGCAATGTGCTTGGTACGCTTCACAATCATCCCCTCCTTAATCTGGTCGGTCGGACCCAGGAGCACCGCTCCCACGTTGTCCTCCTCCAGATTCATCACCGTTCCCATGATACCGTTTTCAAACTGCAGCAACTCGTTGGCTTCCGCATTACGCAAACCGTAAATACGGGCCACACCGTCGCTCACCTGAAGCACGGTACCCACTTCGTCGAATTTCAGCGAGTTGTCAATCCCCTTCAACTGTTGGAGCAACACCTCTGAAACTTCGCTGGGTTTTATTGTATTTTCTGGCATAATTCTTTTTAATTAATAATTAATAATGAACAATTAAAAATGAACAGTGAATAATAGGAATCGTTTTTCATTATTCATTCTTCATTATTCATTATTCATTCTTCATTATTCATTGTTTACACTATTCTCCTGTTTTTCGCGATAAACTGCTGTTTCACGCGCTTCAACTGGTTCGCCACACTGGAGTCCAGGCGGAAGCCACCCAGTTCGATGATGTATCCTCCGATCAGGCTTTTGTCTACCTTCTCTTCCAGGATTACCTCACCGTGCGTCTTCTCGGAAGCCAGTTTCTGCAAGTGTGCCACAAGCTTGGGCGAACTGACGGCAGTGGTAAGCTTTCCGATGAGGATGTGCTTGTCTTCCTGATACAGGTCGATGTACGACCACATCATGAACTGCAAGAACTTCTCCCTTCTGTCTTCCAGCACCAGGCAGAGAAAACGCGTCATCACCTGGCTTACGTCCTTTCCACCCGAAGCCTCGCAAAGCAGCTCCAGCTTCTTGCTTCTCTCCAGCACCGGATTTTCCACGGCACGCCGCAGGGCGGGCACCTCGGCAAAGTGTGCAGCCAGTGTCTTCACCTCTTTGTACACCTTGTCTTCCAGCCCTTCTCCCTTCGCGTATGCCAGCAGTGCCTTCGCGAAACGTCTTGAAACGACTCCTGTATTCATGACACGTTATTTTTTAGAAGTTTCAATCATTTCATCCAGCAGACGGTCAATCAGCGCAGCCTGTTCCTTTTCATCGGCCAGCTTGTTGCGCATAATCTTCTCTGCAATGCCCACTGACAACACGGCTACCTGGCGGCGGATGTCACGGATGGCACTTTCCTTTTCCGTTTCAATCTGCTTCTTCATCTCCTCCATCAGGCGGTTGCCTTCGGCGAAGGCCTTCTCCTGAGCGTCCTTGATGATGCGGTCGCGCGTAGCAGCAGCCTCACTCAGAATGCGGTGCTGTTCTTCGCGTGCCTGTGCCAGGATTTTCTCACCCTCCACCTTCACGTTGGCCAGCTGTTCGTTGGCCTCACGCGCCGCCTTGAGCGAATTGTCAATGTATGCTTTCCGGTCCTCCACCGTCTTCAGAATCACCGGGAAGCCGTATTTCGCCAAGATGAAGAACACGACTCCGAAGGTGATGACCATCCAGAACAGCAGCCCCGGATCCGGAGTTAATAATCCCATAACTTATTGTTTTATTTTTTACAAGAACAAAGTCAACAAACAAACCACGATGGCAATCAGTGCCACACCTTCTACCAGAGCGGCAGCGATAATCATGTTCATACGCAAGTCGCCTGAAGCTTCCGGCTGGCGTGCGATACCTTCCATGGCCGAGCTACCAATTTTACCGATACCGATACCGGCACCCAAAACTGCAATACCTGCACCAATAGCGGCGCCCAACTTACTAATACCTACACCTGCAGCTGCCTGCAATAAAACTGACAATAACATAATTTTCTTGTTTTAAAAGGTTATACTTTAATTTTCTTTGAATCAATTATTTTTCGGCATGTTCCTTCACCTGCGACAGACCGATAAACACGGCCGACAGCATCGTGAAGACGTATGCCTGGATGAATGCCACCAGAATTTCCAGCGCATTCATGAAAATGCTGAATGCCACCGACACCACCGTCATCGAGCCGTTGATAACCGGACCCGACTTCACCGTGATGAAGATAATGGCCACCAGACTGAGCACGGCCGCATGTCCTGCCATGATGTTGGCAAACAAACGGATCATCAGTGCAAACGGTTTGGTAAAGATACCGAAGAATTCAATCAGCGGCATCATCGGAATCGGCGCCTTCAACCACGTAGGCACGTCGGGCCAGAAGATTTCCTTCCAGTAAGCCTTCGTACCATACACGTTGGTCAGCACGAACGTACACAAAGCCAGCACCAGCGTAATGGCGATGTTACCCGTCACGTTCGCACCTCCGGGGAAGATAGGAATCAGCCCCATCAGGTTGTTCACCAGCACGAAGAAGAACGCCGTAAGCAGATAAGGCGCGTAGCGGCGGTAATTCTCGCCGATGCAGCCCTTAATCACGTCGTTGTAGATAGAAAGCACCGTGGCCTCAATCATGCCGACGCCCCCCTTGGGTGCCCCGTCTTCCAGCGGATGTTTCTTGTACCAGCGCACGCAGCTCATCATGATGACCAGCAGCACCGCACTGTTGATAAACAAGCCCAGCACATTCTTCGTGATGGAGATGTCCAGCGGACGCACCTCCTCGCCGGCCGCATTGCGTTCCACGATTTTGCCGTCGTAGGCACCACCCTCGGCCACGTACAGCCCCTCGTAAGGACCTTCCTCCAGCCGGGCAGACGAGAACACATGCCAGCCCGTACTGCTTTTCACGATCACCGGCAGCGGAATGCTTACCTCCGTATCGCCGAACTTCGCAATGTGCCACTGGTAGGCATCGCCAATGTGTCCGAACACCAGTTCGTTCACGTCGATGTCACCCTCAGCGGCCTGTGCCTTCGTCAGCGCAGCCGGAACCGCCATCAGCAGTAACAGCGTGATGATTATGTACCGTATTTTTTTCATCATTAGCTTTTTTTCTTAGTTTGAGTTTCGCTTCAAAAAGAAGGAAAAAACGGGTTTCGAATATCAGAAACGCAAAGTAGAAGAAGATGAAGGTCAGCATGAACGCCAGCACTTCATGTCCTATCACAAATCCGTAGAACATCAGCAGCATGGCACTGACAATGAATTTCAGCACCTTGCACACCAGATACGTCATCGCAATCCGTTCCAGCCCCACGCGATAGTTGAACGCGAACATTTCTATGTAAAACAGGCCGAAAAGATAGAAGAATATCGGAATGGCCGGAAACCACAGGAAATACCTGTCGGGAATGAACAGATGATATACCACGGCGACGAGCGTCGTCAGCACGATTCCAATCACGGTCAGTTCTTTTATAAATTTCTTCTTAACGGTCAACAAAAACATAGTATCGTGCGGTTTTTCATCCGGAAAGCCGCCAAAAACATATTCGGTTCATCGCCTGCTTCGCTCCTCTCAGAGTTCCACACAGACTGAAATCTGATTCTCCTTGACTTCCACGAATCCCCCCTTGATTTGCAGGGATTGCGTTTCCTGTCCGGCCACGTATTTCACTTCCCCGGCCGAGAGCGTAGAAATCAGCGGGGCATGGTCGGCCATGACCTGAAATTTTCCTGCGCTTCCCGGAAAGGTAGCCTGGCTCACTTTACCTTCGTAAACCAGCTTTTCGGGTGAAACGATAACCAGATGAAGTTCTTTCATATTAAGCTATCAGCTTTTAACTTTTAACTTTTACTTATTAACTCTTAGCCGCTTCCATCAGCTTCTTACCCTTCTCGATGGCATCCTCAATGGTACCCACGTTCAGGAAAGCCTGTTCAGGCAGATAGTCTACCTCGCCGTCCAGAATCATCTTGAATCCCTTGATGGTGTCTTCTATGGAAACCATCACGCCCGGCACGCCCGTAAACTGCTCGGCCACGGCAAACGGCTGCGAAAGGAATCGCTGCACGCGGCGGGCACGGTTCACCGTCAGACGGTCTTCGTCCGAAAGTTCATCCATACCTAAGATAGAGATAATATCCTGAAGCTCCTTGTTGCGCTGCAGAATCTGTTTCACGCGCTGAGCCGTTTCGTAGTGTTCCTTGCCCACAATCAGCGGGTCGAGGATACGCGACGTAGAATCCAGCGGGTCTACAGCCGGATAGATACCCAGCTCGGTAATCTTACGGCTCAACACCGTAGTGGCATCCAGGTGGGTAAAGGTAGTAGCCGGAGCAGGGTCGGTCAAGTCATCGGCCGGCACGTACACCGCCTGCACGGAAGTAATGGAGCCGTTCTTTGTAGAAGTGATACGTTCCTGCATCTGTCCCATTTCCGTAGCCAGTGTCGGCTGGTAACCTACTGCCGAAGGCATACGTCCCAGCAAGGCTGAAACCTCAGAACCTGCCTGCGTAAAACGGAAGATGTTGTCGATAAAGAACAGGATATCGCGCGGACTGTTGTCGCCCGTCTGGCGGTCACGGAACGATTCGGCCAGTGTCAGACCCGACAAGGCTACTGACTGACGGGCACCGGGAGGCTCGTTCATCTGTCCGAACACCATGGCTACCTGCGATTTTTCCACTTCGTTGTAATCCACCTTCGAAAGGTCCCAGTTTCCTTCCTCCATGCTCTTGAGGAATTCGTCACCGTAGCGGATTACGCCTGATTCAATCATTTCTCTCAGCAGGTCGTTACCTTCACGGGTACGCTCACCCACTCCTGCAAACACGGAGAAACCATTGTGTTTCTTGGCAATGTTATTGATTAACTCTTTGATGAGCACGGTTTTTCCAACACCCGCCCCACCAAACAGACCGATTTTACCACCCTTCAGGTAAGGTTCCAGCAGGTCGATGACCTTGATACCGGTAAACAATACTTCCTGGGTAGTGGCCAGGTCTTCGAATTTCGGAGGTTCACGGTGAATAGGAAATCCGTCCGTCTTGTCCAGTTCTTTCATACCGTCAATGGTATCACCTACCACATTCATCACACGGCCCTTGATCTGGTTTCCGATAGGCATCGAAATCGGATGCCCCGTAGGAACGACTTCCATTCCGCGCTTCAACCCGTCCGTACTGTCCATGGCCACGCAGCGTACCGTGTCTTCACCGATATGCTGCTGCACTTCAATCACCAGCGTACGCCCGTCGTTACGGGCAATCGTCATGGCATCGTGGATTTTCGGCAAGGCGTGTTCCACGTCTTGTCCTTCTTCAAACTTGAAGTACACATCGACCACCGGACCGATTACCTGCGAAATGTGTCCAACGATTTTTGACATAAGCAATTATTTTAATTTAAAAAGAATGAATCATCCATGGTTCTTACCTCTTAAACAAACGTCCCGGGTATTTGTTTAAAGTTTGACCATTTCTGTAACGCAAATTTACTGAATAAACTCTCATATATGTAACTCCATGTAACATTTTTTAGACTGATTCCCCTAATAATAGACATAAATCAAGAGATATCGGACAAATGGTTTTACACTTGTTTACACAGAGACGAAATATCTAAACAAATATTTACAGGAAATTGCACGTGTGTGCGGTCACACATACTATTTTAGACAAAGAACATGACGTGCTATATGGGTGTATCTTTTTTATTTTAGACAGAAGAACATAAAGACAGATTTTGTAGATGCAATCTTTCTTTTGTACTTATATGCTTATGTCCGAAAAATAATAACTGCTATAGGATGTTGCCTTTTTGCTTTAGACAGAAGAACATAAGAACAGATTTTCTGTGTAAATATAAACTTATGTACTTTATGTTCTTATGTCCAAAAACATTCAAGAAATATCTTTCTATGCTTACGTCATAAAAAATTATGAGCGTTTATACTCTCTGTACTTCCTTTTTATTTCTATACGGTCACCACCAAAATTAATGAGTAATCCATGGTCTTTATGAGTTGCCGTCAAATAATTAACCAGCTGAGTTTCGTGTATGGAAAGAAGATGTTGCACCGCTTTTAGTTCGATAATTATCTCTCCCTCTACAATAATATCTGCTCTAAACTCCCCTACAATCTCATCTTTATAATATACATTTATAGGGGTTTCAGAATCCGCATGAATACCTTTTTCCCTTAACTCTATCAACAATGCCTTTTGATACACCGACTCTAAAAAACCGGCTGCCAGATGTGTTCTTACATTGTATGCGCATTGAATAATTACCTTAATAAGGTCTTCTGTTTTCATATCCATAATATTACACAGTTAAAAATTCTTTTGTCTTTATGTTCTTATGTCTAAAAACATTCGTCTTTATGTCTTACAAAAAAAGCCACATTACTGTGGCTCTTCTTTATATTAATATGTCTCGTTACACGCGCTTGAAGGTGTAGTTGCCTTCCTCGGTATACATCTCCGACTCAAAGGTACAGTCGTACGAAGCTTGAATCTCCTCCTCCGTATACGACAGAATTACTACCCGTATGTTGCGGCCACGGTTGTCCGACAGTGTCAATACCCCCTTGCTCAGTGTCCAGTTGAACGACTCGCCACGAAACAAAGCCGTACCGCCACTTTTCACCGAGAGCGTCTGTCCCATGTGCTCAGGATCATTACGACCAGACTCACCTTCCGAATTTGTCCAGTCATTCGCCGTCACTTTCCACGTACCGATAATGTCATCTCTCGACACATCCACCCCCGTCGGGTCTTCCGTGCTACAACTTGCCATTCCGGCCACCATCAGGATAAAGCTCAAAAAGAGCCATACGTTCTTTAGTTTCTTCATTTTCATTTGGTTTTACAGATAATATATAATGCTTATACTATTTCTTTCTCCAGATCGATTCCACCTTCCGCCGTACGGCCAGCACATTCAGCACCGATACCAGCAGGAAAAGTCCCCCGGCCGTCAGCAGCGCCGGCAGCAGACTGCCTTCCTGCAAGTCGGGCACCATCCGCCGCAGCATGTCCAGATACGCATCACGCGCCATCCACACCAGCAGCACACCCATGGCCGCCACCGCTGCGTTCAGCCCTACCGTGAGTACCTGATACGGACGCGCCACCGCCGCCGGACTGAAACCAATCATCAGCAGGTTCTCCAGCTTCTTCGTGTTCTTCTGTAACAGCAGGTAGATGCTCAGCATCAGCAGGTAGAACGACAGCACACTGATAATCAGTCCCACCGTGAGCACGATGCCTACCACCATCTTCAGGAACCACGTCGTCTTTCCCGCATCCAGCTTGTCGCCTTCCGTCTCATAGCCTTTCTGCTTGAAATACTTCGCAATACGGTCGTCCGCCGGATTGTCCACCTCCACAATCAGTCGTGAGGGAGCCGTCTGCCCGCCATCACCCAATGTGGCGTTGGCCCATTCCATGAACGCCTGCGGCACCAGAATCGTGTTCAGCCGGTTGGAAAAACCCACGATACGTCCCTTCATGCGCTCCGTCCGTCCCCGTCCGCTCAGCCGCACGTCCAGCGTCATCATCCCCATCACGCCCTCCGAGAGCTGCGGCAGGTTGCGACTCTGTGCAAAGCCGAAGTTATACAGGTTCAGGTAGTTGCGCGGAATGATGATAGGGATTTCCGTCTGCCCCTCGCAATACGTCCAGCCCTCCAGCCGCACGTCTACAAACTCGTCGGGCACCGACTCGAAGAACATCGCCGTAGAGAGCTGCATGCCCGCCATGCCCATGCCGGCCGACACCTGAAACTGTGCCGGAGTGAACGCTCCCGTCCGCTTGGCAAACGGCTGCGACTCCATGTCGGCTATGTCGGCACGCGAGAACGTACCTCCCTTGCCCACCAGGCTGCCCAGCGTGCTCACCTGCTTGCTCACAATCACGTAGTCCTTCTTCATGAAACTGTCGCCCTGCGTAAACACCGGCAACACGTCCTTGTAAAACTGTATGCCCAACAGCACAATCACCATACCGCACAGGTTGGCAAGGAAAAATCCCGCCAACTGCGCCACACTGATGTGCTGCCTCAATAATTTCCAGATCATATCCGTCTTCGTTTTAATCCCTTACAAACTCAGCACCCTGTCATACTCCAGCGGCAGGTGCTTGCCGATGGACGTCACAATCACTCCCGCACCCTGACGAGCCGCTTCCTCCTTCAGGATACGCGCCATAATCTGCCCGTTGCCGTCGTCCAGGTGGCTCACCGGCTCATCCAGGAAGAAAAAGTCGGCCGGCTGACACAGCATCCGCACGAAAGCCACGCGCTGCTGCTGCCCGTACGACATCCTGGCCGCCTTCACATCCCACTTGTCGGCGATGCCCAGCTGCTCAAACCAGTCCTTCACCTGCTGCTTGCGGCAGAAGCCTGTCAGCCCGTTCTTCAGCTGCACGTTCTCCCATGCCGTCAGTTCCCCGAACAGGCGGAGTTCCTGAAACAGCATGCCCAGCGAGCGCTTGCGGATGTCGGTCCACTGCTTCACCGTGAGTTTCCGCACGTTCTCCCCGTCGAAGGTGATAATCCCCTGGTAGTCCGTACGGTACCCGTAAATAAAACTGCAAAGCGACGACTTGCCCGTGCCCGACGCCGCTTCAATCAGATACATCTTTCCTTTCTGAAAAGCCACCTGCCGGTGCCATACGTCCGACACGATTCCGTCGCGTCCGGCGAATACCTCCGGCAGGGTCTGCTGTAATTCTATTGTGTCCATTTTATTCAATGAAGAATTAATAATGAAGAATGAAGAATGCTCTTCGTTATTAATTCTTCATTCTTCATTCTTCATTATTCACTATTAATTATTAACTGTCGATTCCACTTCCTCTTCGGTCAATCCGGTAGCCTGGGCTATCTGAGCAGTACTCAAACCCAGCGATTTCAGGTTACGTGCAATGGCAACTTTCTCTTTAGCTTGCCCTTCCGCGAGCCCTTCCGCACGTCCTTCCGCACGTCCTTCCGCGAGCCCTTTCTTCCATCCGGCTTCACGTGCATCCTCTTCCACGATGCGGCTCACACGGTAACGGTCCAGCGCCTTGTCGTAAGCAATACGGTCTTCCAATGAAAGATTGGCCACGGCAGCCAGTTCTTCCAGACGGCTGAACACCTGCTCCTTCAGCGCGTCCGGCATTCGGTTCCAATGTTGCATATTCTTCAGTGTATAAATCAGTTTGTCATAAAGCGTTTCACAATCCTTGAGTTCCTTGGTGAAGTAAGGGAACTGCAAAAAAATCTGCCGGAAATGAGGGTTCACCACCTTTCCGCTCTCACGGTCGGCAATCACGGTATCCGTGCGGAACTTCTCTTCCAGCCCCGGCTCGCGGAAGTTCATCAGGAAAATACCATACACGGTCGAGAGCTTGTATCTGGACCCATAATTTTCCTGCATCGGCTCACTCAGCAGAAAATCCTCCTCCGTCTCCGGCTTTCCGGTCTGCAACTCACGTTCCTTCCGCCTCTTCTCACGCAGATTCTCCACTTGCCGCCCGATGGCACGACACATGTAGAACAGCGTACGGTCCAGGAAACTACTATGAAAACGGTTCTGCATCTCCACGATGATGTATTCTCCCGTGTCGGTCAGGCAGTACAGGTCATAGATAATCCCCGCATCCGCCATACTGTCCGAATGATTTTCCTTGTCCAGAAAAATCAGGTTCTCTATGCGATGCTCCCCCGCCAACAGCTCATTCAGCAATGTGATGAGCAATTCCTTGCTGGCAGACTGCCCGAAAATAATCTTAAACCCGATATCAGTAAACGGATTTACAAAGTGGCCGCAAGTCAAATCCATGTTGTCCATTTTATTCAATGAAGAATTAATAATGAATGGCATTCTTCATTATTCATTATTCACTATCTTCACCAGCTGCTTCAGCACATTCTCCTTGTGGTCCTTCAGTTGCAGCACCAGGCGAGCCTTGGTCGGTTCATCCGATTCGATGCTCAGGTAGTCCAGCATACTGATGTAAGAAATCTGCGGAAGAACGGCAGACAAAGCCTGGAAGTTCACGTTCAGGTAGAAATGCTTATCCTTCACGTCCTTGGCCCAGTCACAGTCTTTCAGCGACAGTCCCTTCACCTCACGGCCAATCAGGTCCTCCTGATTCGTCAGGTAGAAGCGGTCATCTTTCACGCCCAACCAGAAAGACACCGGTCCGCGGCCCATGCCCAGTGCCGCACCATTGGCAGCCACAAACTGATAGGCATTCTCTCCCTTGTCCACCAGCTGCATCTGACCGTTGGTCATGGCCAACATCGGTTTCAAGTCCTCAAACGTACGCATGAAGTCACCGTTTTTCACATCGGCATACAGGATGAAGCCCGGCTTCAACGACATCTCCGGCATGGCCACTGCCACGTCACCCTTCACCGCCTTGAAGATAGCCTCAAAGTCGAGCGGCATCATCGAGTTGTCCAGCTCCTGACGCACCGTCGGGTTCTCACGCAACAGCTCATACGCCTTTTCACCGTTCACGTTGGCAGCCATCCAGAGCACCGTATTGGCAGGGAACACCTTCAGATACGTGCCGTCCAGTTCGCCGCTCACCTCCGCCTGCTTCTTCAGCAAGTCCTTGAACTTGCCCTCCAGCAGCGTCTCCACTTCCATCACGGCCCTTCCCGCCTGGAAATCGAGCGTAGAAAATATCTTTAAATCATTCAGGTTCAAGTCAGCCGGCAACCCCATCGTCACCGGGCCCAGGTAACTCTTCGGCATGGCATTCAGCGAAGTCACCATGGCCACATCCTCGTCGGCATCCTCTAATTTCTTGAATTCCGGAGTGCCCGAATAGCCCTCCCCTTCTTTCTGGCGCAGCCACATCGAAGCCTGATGCTGCAAGTCCTTCGGGTTACCGTTGCCCGCCAGCATCAGAAACGCATCGTCCGTCCAGGCCATCAGTCCGCCGCCACCCACGGTCCAGCGGCAACCGTCACCGTCGGCAGGAGCCTCACACGCCTTCTGCTCCTGAAGCATGGCCATCAAATCTTCCAGTTTTCCCTTGTCGGCCATGCGCACCAGCACGCCGCCCATTTCCATCTGCGAAGCGGCAAAGAAATACACCCGGTCGGTCAGTCTCAACCCGCTCTCTTCCGGATTCTCCATCAGCTTGTCCACCAGGGCATCCGCACTGCCCTTCAGGCTCGATTTCATCATCTGCCCCATCGACTGCTTCACCTGGTCGTTCAGGTCACACTTCTGTGCCATCTCCATCAGGTCGAACGAGAACACTGCAGCCGCATCCTTTGGCAACGCATTGGTGTACGCATTGTCTTCCCCGCAGGCAGACAACAGGAAAGCCATACCCAAAGCCAGGCCTCCCATCCATTTCCATGTCTTTTTCATAATGATTCTATTTAAAAGTTACACATCAGCTTATTCCGCGTGCGTCAGGTTCATCAGGTGTACGGCCACCAGTGCCGCCGTTTCCGTACGCAGGCGCGACTTGCCCAGACTCACTGCCTGAAAGCCCTTTTCTGCAGCCAGCGCCACTTCCTCCGGACTGAAATCCCCTTCCGGACCAATCAGCACCACGGCATCCTCGTCCTTGCGGAGCACGTCGCGCAGCAGAGGCTTCTCCCCCTCATAGCAGTGGGCGATAAACTTCTGTCCCGTAAACTCCCGCTCCATAAAGCGGCGGAAATCCGTCATCTCGTTCACCACCGGCTTGCGTGCCTTGAGCGACTGTTTCACGGCCGACACCACGATTTTCTCCACCCGTTCCGTCTTGATGACCTTCCGTTCCGAGAAACGGCAGTTCAGGAACGTCAGCTCGTCGAAACCGATTTCCGTAGCCTTCTCCGCCAGCCATTCCATGCGGTCCATGTTCTTCGTAGGCGCCAGAGCCAGGTGCAGGTGCCCCTTCCAGAAAGGCTCCTGCTCCGTTTTCTCCACCACCTTCACCACACAGCGTTTCTGCGTAGCTGCCGAAATGACCGCCCGGTAAAAGCATCCCTTTCCGTCGGTCAGCATAATCTCCTCGCCCACTCCCAGGCGCAGCACCCGCAGGCAGTGGCCCGCTTCTTCTTCCGGCAGCTCCAGCGTCTGCGCAATATCCGGTGTATAAAACACGTGCATAATTACAATTCTTTTTCTAAATCCTCCAAATCTTCGTAATCTTCCTCTTCTTCTTTGTTGCGGGTCGCCATTTCCTGCTTAATCAGCTCCGCATACTCATAGTCCTCGCGGCGGATGGCATCCTCCATCTCCCGCTCCAGCCCTTTCAGCGGCATCAACCGCAGCAGCAGCGCCTTCGTGTTAGGCACAGACTTGGTAAAGCCCGAACGGGGGTCTTCCAGGAACTTCGCGTTCACATAGAACGGAACACCGGCTATCAGACTCACCACCAGCGCGTCGAACAGTGTCAGCTGCATCTCCATCACCGAGCCGTCTTCCTTGCGCAGAGTCACAATCGCACGGTGCAGCAACTTCACCTTGTCCTTTACCACCACCTTTTCCACGGTAACACCCAGCTCCTTCAGAATATGCACCGTCTGATAAGGCAGCGTGGCATCCGTGCCTTCCGGGTCGTTAACAGCCGCGTACAGCAAGTCCGCCTCGTCGGGGTTGATAATCCCCAGCATCATCCGGTGCGGTTCGTTCACCTCCTCCAGCAGCAGCTTGAAGTTCTGCCCGTCCAGCATCATAATATCCATCTTCTCCTCATCGTCCATCACCTGATCAAATGTCAGGTGCCCGATCAGTTTATCCACATTCATGGCCTCGTCAATGGTACGGACCCGCATTTCTACAAATTCGTCTTTCTTTTCCATTTTCACATTCTAATTACTCGTTATCTACTTTATGTTTGTATTTAAATACCAGTGCAAAAGTCACCGCCACTACCAGCGCGTAGGCCGCAAACACGAACCACGCCCGGCTCCAGCCTTCCACCTGCGGCGCCTGCGAGTTGAAGTCCACAAAGCAGTTCACCACCGCCTGCGCACACAGCGTGCCCACCGTAGCACCGATACCGTTGGTCATGATAATGAACAGTCCCTGCGCGCTCGAGCGGATAGACAGATCCGTCTCCTTGTCGACAAACAGCGAACCCGACACGTTGAAGAAGTCGAATGCCACGCCATACACCAGCATGGACAGCACGAACATCCACACCCCGCTGCCCGGGTCACCCAGGCCGAACAGTCCGAAGCGGAGCACCCATGCCACCATGGCAATCAGCATCACCCGCTTGATGCCGAAACGTCCCAGGAAGAACGGAATCAGCAGGATACAGCACGCTTCACTGATTTGCGAGAGCGAAATCAGCAGGTTGGCATGCTGCACGCCAAACGTATCGGCATATTCCGGAATGGCGCTGAAGCTGGTGATAAACGGATTGGCAAACCCGTTCGTAATCTGCAGCGACACACCCAGCAGCATCGAGAAGATGAAGAACACCGCCATCTTGCGGTTCTTGAACAGCAGAAACGCCCTCAGTCCCAATGCCTCTACCAGCGACTTCTGTCCGCCCTGTGCGCGGCTCACCGGACATTCCGGCAGCGTCTGGGCATATACGGCCAGCACCACGCCCCATGCCGCACAGGTAAAGAACTGCATGTAGTTCGACTGGAATCCCAGTAAATCTACCAGCCACATGGAACAAATGAAACCGATGGTCCCGAACGTACGTATCGGCGGAAACGCCTTGATGGTATCCAGCCCTGCCTTGTCCAGCGCCGTATAAGCCACCGAGTTCGACAAAGCCAGCGTAGGCATGTAAAACGCCACACTCACGGAGTAGAACGAGAACAGCGGTGCAAACTCCACCTGCGGTCCCGTAGTCATGGCATAATAGCCCGCTCCACCCATAAACAGGGCAGCCAACAGATGGCTCAGCCCCAGCAACCGTTGCGCCGGAATCCAGCGGTCAGCCACAATACCCAACACAGCCGGCATGAACAGGGACACAATCCCCTGCATGGCGTAAAAAATTCCGATATGTCCGCCTAATCCCACACCCGCCAGGTACGTACCCATTGAGGTAAGATACGCTCCCCACACGGCAAACTGCAGGAAGTTCATGACAATCAGTCTCATTTTCATGTTCATATACTCATAGATTTAAAGGTTATTTCATCATCGTAGCCAGTGAAGCCAGCATCGTAGCCAGTGAAGCAAACGAAGTCGCATTCGATACTATGTTCGCAAAGTTGAACTTCTTCGTCTTGTTCGGTACCACGATTTCGCAGCCCGGCTCAATCTGTTTCTTGCCGCTGCCCTTCACTTCGGCCACCTGTCCGTTCATATAAATAATGAACTTCTGGCTCTTCTTGGCGTTGGCAGAGTAACCGCCCGCCTGGCTCAGGTAATACTTCACGCTCTTGCCTGCCGCATACGATACCGTGTTCGGCATCATCACCGCTCCGTTCACCTTCACCGTATTGTTATATTCCGGCACGGTCAGCACATCGCCCTCGCGCAACACCAGGTCAGCGTCTCCGCCCGGGTTCGCCAGTGCAGCTTCCAGGTCGATACCTACCGTAAACGTACTGTCCACCTTCAGTCCCAGCGTGTTGGCCATGGCATCACCGATTTCACGGCGCATCATCTTCACCACATCCTCCATGCGGCGCAGCTCCTCCTCGTTGGCCACGCGGCGCAACTTCGCTCCACGCACATACGCATAGCGGCTCACCCCGCCGGCACGCTGAATCAGGCTGCTCAGACGTTCACTCTTCGTGTTCAGCGTATAGTCACCGCGGAACAGCACCTCACCGTCCACCGTCACGTTCACCTGCTCGTTGTAGCTCGGGCTGCGGCGCACAAACACCTGGTCGTACGGCTGCAGTTCAAATCCCGCTTCACCGTCCACCACGAAACCATCCTTCAGTCCGAACGAGAAATTCTGTCCGATTACGTCCGGTTCCGTCGTACCTCTCGGGTCACGGATGCGTCGTGACACGTCCACACGCACCAGCGAAGCCGATTCCTTCAAACCGCCCGCTGTAATCACCAGGTCCTCCAGGCTCATGTGGTCGGCATACGTATAGCTGCCCGGCTTGTTCACCTCACCGCTGATGGTCACCTTCCCCATGTCCTGCAAGTCGTGGATGCTCGGGATATACAAAATGTCATTCTTCTGCAAGGCAATGTCGGGCGACGTACCGTTCAGAATACCCTGAATGTCAACCGGCAGCACCTCCTTCGTCAGGTTCTCCCGTTCGCGATACAACACCGCACGTCCTGTAAAGGCATCCCCCAGCAAACCGTCGGCCTTCTCCACCAGCTGGCGTACCGTGTTCAGCGAACCGCTCAACTCGAATACTCCCGGGTGATACACAGCCCCTTTCACTTCCAGACGGTTGTTGAAGCGGTTCAGAATCGAATCCACCGAAATCACATCACCGTCTAATAATTTAAACGCAGAATAGTCTATATCGTTCACCGTTTTCACGGAAAATTCTTTACCGTCCTTACGCAACACCCTGATACTCTTCTTGTAAGCATCCGAAGCAAAACCACCGGCATACTTCAGCAAAGTGGCAGCCGATTCCCCGTTCTTCATTTCGTAGAACATCGGACGCTTCACCTTACCCGTAATCTTCACCAGCTCGTCATAGGTAGGCACAATCACCACGTCGCCGTCCTGCAGGCGGATGTCGTCCTGAATCTGCCCCTTCATGATGTACTCATACACATCCAGACGGGCAAACGTCTTGCCGCCGCGGGCCACCTGCACGTTACGCAAGCTACCGATGTCGCTCACACCGCCTGCCACGTACAGCGCATGGAATACTGTCGAGAGCGATGACAGCGAATACGTACCCGGCGCCATCACTTCCCCCATCACGTTCACCTGGATGGTACGGATATTTCCCAATGTCACCTGAATGTTATTGCCCGAATCCGCATAAATCTTTCCAAGTTCCTGCTTCAGCAGCTGGCGTGCATCCTGAATCGTCATGTTGTTCAGGTACACCGGACCCAGGTTGATGATGTTCACATAGCCGTCGGGCGAAATCTCCAGCCGCATGGTATTCTGGCTAGCGCCCCACACGTCGATAATCACCTCGTCACCCGGTCCCAGACGGTAGTTTTCCGGAGTCGCCATGCTCAGGTTAGGCTGGAAAGTCAGCTGTTCAATGTTGAAGATATTCCGTCCGAATACATCATTCTCGCTGGTAACCACCGTCGTCAGTTTGCGACGCTTCTTCATGGTCTTCTGCATGTCTTCCGACCACATACTCTTGTCCACGTTTGTCGAACTTGTCTCCAGGAATTCCGAAGCATCCTCTTCCGTACCGGCCGCAGTAGTTTTCCGGGCCCGTGAACCAGAGCCCAGCAGCGAGCTGTCATCCCCCGTCAGAGAACCGCTGCCCGATGTCGACGCGCCCGTCGAACCCGAATACATAGACTTCAATCGCAGCAACTGCTCCTGAGTGGCCCCTTTGGCCAGCAGCTCCATCGCAATGGTTTGCTGGTCCTTGCCCTGTTGAAGCGCCTGTTGCACATATTCTATCACCTGGTTGTCGGTCATTCCGCTCTGGGCATACGCAACGGATCCCCCCAGCAGGAACAGACACAATGCCAATCTTACAAACTGTCTTCTCATTCTGTCTTTCATTTTAGTTTTAAGGACAAAGATACATTATTGAAAACGAATCACCAAGCGCTTAGCCCCGGAATCTCCATTCTAAGCAGAAAAAACCGGTGTAAAAATTCCGCGCTCCTGCTTTAAAACATAAAAATAGTTAATTCAATGCAGATTTTCTCCCCAATTATATGTTTCATAACACAAAATCCTTACCTTTGCATCGTGTTTTTCATGGTATTAGATTTAAGGTTAATGAAGATTGGGAGTCTGGGAAGATTCCCTTTTTTTATGTCTATTTTTTTATGTCTTTTTTTAGACAAAAGAACAGAAGAACATATTGAGTTAAAAGGTAATAGTTAAAAAGTAAAAGCGGCAAGTAATCACAAAAAAACGGAAGAGTCCCCCCGTTCTTCATTATTCATTCTTAATTCTTCATTATTTTTCATTCTTCATTATTCAACGCACTCACATCAACATCAGGAATGATAACGTCTGCAAGTTTGTCGTTTACAAGAAATCCCATGTATAGTGGAATGGTAAGTATATCTCCATCACGGCCTACGTTATATTGCCCTAACTTGATTGCACTCTTAACATGATACACGTCCTTATTTTTAAGAACCGTTGTCATGCTTTTTGCTTTACCAGACTTTGCCTTAATTTCAAGGAGAACACATTCGCCTTTGAGCCTTACCAGGAAGTCCAGTTCAAGCCCGCTGTCCTTATGGAAATAATACAGTTTCTGACCGGACTTACACAGAAAATCCGCCATGAGGTTCTCGAAAATAGCTCCCTTGTATCCAAGAAGATTTCCCTTTAAAATATCCGCCTGAGTACCATAGTCAAGCATTGCCACAAGAATACCTATATCGGTCGTGTACACTTTGAAACAATCTTTAATGGCATTCCCCTCTAACGGCAACTCCGTAGTCTGTGTGTTATAGCATCTACGGATAATCCCTGCATCTTCCAGCCATTGAATACTGCCGATGTATTGAGCAGACCTTCCTCCCTTTTTCACAACTGAATACTGGAATTTCTTGTTCTCTTTAGCCAGTTGCTTCGGAATAGATTCAAAACATTCCCGGATATTGGGCTTGTCCGCATCCTCTGCATATTTAACCATATCTTCTTCGTATCCGGCAATAAGATTTCGCTGCAACTTATAAATCAGCTCGATATTCCTGGTTTTAAGGAAGCAATTCACCACTTCCGGCAGACCTCCGACAATCACATATCTGTACAGCATCTCCATCATGACCTTATGAATCCCGTCAGGCACAGCCTTTTCACTCTCAAAGCATGATTTTACAGAATCAATAACTGTCTGACCGATTCCGTTTGCCCATAGAAACTCTTCAAAATCCAATGGGTACATGTCAATCACGGTTTCGTATCCGACCGGAACAGAATCTTGCCCTACATCCTCTTTCTTTTTCTTACTTTGGCCATAACCTTTTACCCCCAAAAGAGAACCTGTGGCAATGACATCGAAACGCCCGTCTATATGAAATGACTTCAAGGCAGTCCTTGCTTCCTTACACTCTTGAATCTCGTCAAGGATGATGCAGGTTTTCCCCTCAATGAAACGACTGCCCTGAATCAAAGCAGAGAGGTTGAGAATGATGGTATCCACATCTATATTGCCGGTAAAGGCAGATTTATTGTCAGGCTCAAGAATGAAATTCATATAGACCACACTTTCATAATTCTCCCTTGCGAATTTCTGAACAATGTATGTCTTTCCACATTGGCGGATACCTTTTATTACAAGAGGCTTTCTGTCCTCAGACCGTTTCCAGTCGGCTAAATATGTTTCTATCTTCCTTTTAAGCATGGTGTAATCTTATTTCCCAACGACGAAATTACACTTTTTCCAGCGAATAAACCAACATTCGACACATTTTTTCGAACGAATAGCATTCATTACAACACATTTTTTCAAACGAGTTATACAGATATCGAGCTTCTTTAGACAGAAAAAGGTATATAGTTAAAAGTTAATAGTTAAAAAGTAAAAGCGGCAAGCAATCACAAAAAAAACGGAAGAGTCACCCCTCCCGTTCTTCATTATTCACTCTTCATTCTATGACAAGAATAAGCTGTCATGCTTACCTGCTTCCACGTCTGACAAAATTTGCTTTACACAAACAACCAGTTCAGGAAGGTACTTTTTGATTATACCAAATATCTGGATGGGGTCTACATTCCCATATTCATGCGAAATAATATTTCGACATCCGAATACGCCTCGCCAATAGACTTGCGGATAATGCGCAAACAACAGAGACGAAGTTCGATCATCTATCTTCTTAGCCGTTTCACCTACTACCTGTATCAGCATACATGCTGCATCAAATTTTTCCATTCTGTCCGGCGATGTAAGAAAATCCTGTGCACACGTAATCGACTGATTTCTGTTTATCACGAGAGTAGCTTTTTCCAGAATCAGCTCCAATAAATCAATCAATATTTCTTTAGATATAGATCGCATCTTTAAGGATATTCTTTTTTAACGTTGGACGAAGTGACTCTCTAAAGTTCACTAAATCAATAGAAGAATGGAGCAAAACTTCAAGTTCTTCTTTAATCTGCTCCATCACGAAAAAGTCCGGTTCCTGCAGACAGATAAAAACATCCACATCACTTTTTTCATCTTGCTGCTGGCGCGCATAGGAGCCAAACAACCCCATGAACTTTATTTTATATTTCGAAGCCGATTGTGCTTTGAATATTTTCAGTCTGTCGATGATGTCTGTTGTACTAACCATAGCTTGCAGAGATGAAGTTTACACAAAGAAACATAAAAACTTTCATCTTTCCAACTTAATCGCATAAGTTTTTCAAACGATACGCCCCACAGAAACATGTTGTTTCTTTAGACAGAAGAACATATTGAGTTCAAAGGTAAAAGTTAAAAAGTAAAAGCGGTGAGTAATCACAAAAAAACGGAAGAGTCACCCCTCCCGTTCTTCACTATATTAATTCTTCATTCTTCATTATTCACTCTTCATTTTTCCGCTTACTGATCACATGGTCAAACCAGAGGTTCAGCAGCGTCCATACCACCACGTCAATCACGAACACCAGCGTGTTGTTCATATAAAGAATCGCCACGATGGTAAACGCACAGAAGCAGGCCGACATCAGCTGAATCGTTACCAGCGCCCTCCGCGGTGAGAAACCCATGGCCAGGAACTTGTGATGGATGTGCGTCTTGTCGGGCATGAACAGCGACCGCTTGTTACGCGCACGCCGCAGCACCACGCGAATCACATCCAGACACGGCACCATCAGCACGCTGAACGACACCAGCACCGGACTCGTCTTCATCGTGAGCAGCATATCCGGCTCATACATACAGTACTTGATGACAAAGAAGCTCAGAATATACCCCAGCGTCAAGCTGCCGGTATCCCCCATGAAAATCTTCCTTCCCAAATCCGCACTGCCGAACACGTTGTACGAAAAGAACGGGATAATCACACCCACCGTCACGAAAGCCAGCATGGCATAGCTCCACATGCGGAAATGCACGAACAGCACTCCGAACACCAGCAGCGCCACCATACTCAGCCCCGACGCCAGTCCGTCGATACCGTCAATCAGGTTGATGGCATTGGTGATGAACACCACCAGCAGCATGGTCAGCGGAATACCTACCTCTGCAGGAATCAGGTAAATGCCAAAGAGACCATAGAAATTGTTGATATACAAACCCGACAGCGGAAACATCGCCGCCGAGATAATCTGCACCAGGAACTTCTTCCGGTAGCGCACCCCAATCAAGTCGTCGGCAATGCCCACGATATACAGCAGGGTCAGCCCTCCCGTCAGGAAAAGAAACTCGCACACCAGGTCCGTTGTCGATGTCTCGGCAGGTCCGTGGCCCGTCATCAGCCGCACGGCCGTAAACACACACAAGGAAAAAAGAATCACCGGGAAAAAGGTCACTCCCCCGAGGCGAGGTATCGGACGTTTGTGTACTTTCCGTTCATCAGGCACGTCAAACAAGCGTTTGCGCAATGAAATAATCAGAATATTCGGGATAATGATTCTCCCCAGTATCACTGCCGATACAAATGCAGAAATGATAATATACAGATTCGCCATGTCCGTTTGGATTTTGAGTAGTGCAAAGGTAGGATTTTATTTCGAATCCTGAAAACTTTTTAGGCGCCGGACACCTTCTTTTTACGATTTAGAAGACTTTTGTCCCGCTACAGCTCCTTTTTCACGTCAAAACAGGGGCAGGCCTTGGTCCATTCCTCCGGTTCCACCGTCCCGTCGCCGTCCAGATCCGGGCTCAGGTCGCGATGCCCCACCACCTGCGTGATGGCCGGGAAATCCGATTTCAGCACCCTTACCAGAATCCGGAGCGAACGCTTCTGCAGTTCCGTACGCGTATCCGCCGGCCGTCCCTGCGCATCCAGTCCCCCTTCGTACGCAATGCCGATGCTGTGTTCGTTATACCCCTTGGCATGCGCTCCGGCCCGCTCCACCGGTCGCATTGTACAAATTTCACCATCCGTGCGGACAAAATAGTGATATCCGCAACACTTGAACCCCCGTTTCCGGTGCATCTTCGTCAGTTCGGCAGGCGAGAGCGGGCGGTCCGCTCTCGTTGCCGTACAGTGAATCACAATCATGTCAATTTTTCTCATTGCAATCCGGTTTTCTTCCGGTCAGGAGACAGAGAATACACTTCAGCACCCTGACCACAATCCATTTTACTTTCGTCATCTTCTCACGCCTTAGTTCCGATTACACCCCAGCACCGTCGTCCTCTTCCTCTTTCTTATACTTCACCGGCACCCGTTCGAAAGCCAGGTTGTTGATAGCCTCCTGCATCACCGTACCCGGGCGGAACAGCACGCGCACCTTTTCAATCATGCTGTCGGTATACGTATCTTCCGTAGCGGCTCCTTCCCCGCTCAGGCTCAGCTGCAGCGAACCCAGTTCACCCAGGCGTACGATTTCGCCACCCTGCAGGCCTTCCGACACGATGTCTTCCAGTCCCGTCAATACCGCCATCACGTCGGCACGGGTCACGGTACACATCTGGTGAATACGTTCCGCTATTTCACGGATACCCATCTCGCCGCGAGCCTGCGACTGTGCATAATACTTCACTTCACCGCTTTCACGATCGGCCGGGTTCACACGCCCTACAACCGAATAAGTCACTGTTTTCTTCATAGGTCTTTCAAATTAAAAATTAATAATAAAATGAAGAATTAAGAATGATGAATTAAGAATTAAGAATGATGAATCTTGAATGAAGAATTAGGAATGATGAATCCAGGAAACGCGCGCCCATTCCTCGTTATTCACTCTTCATTATCAATTGCCAATTCTTCATTATTCACTCTTCATTCTTCATTGTTTCTTACATAGGCAAAGTTACACTCCCCGTTTCCGCCCATGTAGACATTTGAGGACATACGAAGACTTACGAAGACATTCGAGGAAATTTGAAGACTTTTGAAGACATTAGAAAAAGGAAACGCCGCCGCTTACGGCTCTCCAAGGAACCTCACAATCAGTTCCACCTCCGATTTCAGGAAAAACTTGCGGTTTTTCTGGTAGCCCGACCGCTCGAGCTCCCTTTCCAGTTCCGCACACTGCTTGATCCATCGCCCCAGCCCCTGCAGGGCACCTTTCTTACCTGCCTGTGGAAAATACAAGCCCGCCAACTCACTTTTCCGGTAAGCCTTCAGGCAGAAACCCTCCCGTTCCTCCCCGGAAACAGCTCCCGGTCCCGTTTTCAATTGCATGTAGTTCATTGTTCCGTTTTATTTTAGTTACCTATAAATTTACACAATTCCGGTCGGATACACAAGTTTTTCCACCCGTTTTTCCGGTATTTTTCCCTCTTCGGAACATAAAAAGCCACATGAAAATCAAAACGTTACCACCAGCCGGCGACCGGTCGATGAAGACTACTCTTCAGCCGGCGCCTCGGTAAATCGTCCCATGGCACGACGGTTACGGTTCACCTCTTCGATGGTGTACATCACCACCCGATACCCCCTCTTTCCCGCCACGCGGAGCTGTTCGAATCCTGCCTTGCGCAAGGCAAGCCCCACCTTGACGGCACTGAGGGGATTCTTCATACCCCCGTTGATGTGCTGCAGAATCTCGCCCACCGTCAGGAACATACATTCCTCGCCGGGCAGCGGCACCCGGAAGAAAGCCAGCAGCAAGTCCGTTTCCAGACTGGCCGTTTCAAACCGTTCGTTGCGCGCATTCACCTGCGCAATCTCCTTTTCGTCGAACCAGTAGTGAAACCCCTCCTGCCACAGCCTCAGGGCCTGCCCGTACACCCCCTCGTAATCCACGGGATGCGTGTAGGGGTCGTCTATGTGTACCACCGTGAAGGGCAGCCAGCGCCGGCTTCCCGTGGGGTCGTTCAGAAACTCCGGCTGGTTGGTCGTACCGCAGAAACTCGCAATGTGCGGCCGGTTCTCCTTATAGTGCCCGTAGGCCCTCCGCTCGTTTACCGCCGGCAGGGTCACCATCGCCTTGAGCTGGTTGATGTCCTCCAGACGCATCTCGTCGATTTCCTCCAGGCAAATCAGTGCAAACTCCGAAAGCGCCAGGTTGTCGTCCTTCGTCACCCGCCCGCGGTTGGAACGCACCGAAAAATACCGCTGCAACTCCGGCGGGAGCAGACGTGCCAGCCAGGTCGTCTTGTAACATCCCTGCCGCCCCACAAACACCAGAATTTCATGATTCGTCACCTCCTTCACCATCAGCGAAGCCACCGTGGCCACCAGCCACTTGCGGAAGCAATCATCAAACAGTTTCGCGTCACCCTCCACCTGCACCGTGGCTGCCAGCCGCCCGATGTGATCGGTCACCCCATCCCATTTCGGCAGCGAACGGAAATACTGTGTAAAAGGGTTGAACTCCGGCACGAACTCCGACTCCAGCACCGAGCGTACATCGCACAGGCGTACCGTGTGCCCCTCCTTGGTCATGCGGCTCCACAGCGAGTTTACCAAGCGGTCGGTCAGCTCCACAAACTCCTCGGCCTCGGGGTGCCGCATCTCCTCCTTCCCGGTAATCACGTTCTTCCGGAACTCCGCCTGCGTGGCGAGAAACTGCTCAATCTCCTGGGGCGTGGCCAGCTGGGAACGTCCTTCCCCCTTCTTCTCCCTCTTCGCACGAAACAGTTCCGCCTCCCGCCGTCCGTGCGCCTCCGTATCGGCATAACACGAGCGAAAAATGGCCGCCACGTCGCCGTCGTATTCCGGGAAGCGTCCGTCCGCCCAGCCGATGGCCTGCTCCAGCGGCAGCCCGAACTCGTTCATCAGATAACCCATGCGCATGATGTACTCGTTGTGATGATGCGGGGCATACACCACGCCCTGCTCGTCCAGCTCCCTGCGGATACGAGCCACCACACGCTCCACCCGTCCCCTGCGCGGCTCATCCACCTTCTTCATGCGGGAAAGGTCGAAGCGGAAAGGTTCTGCCCCGTCGTGGTAATGCACCTGCGCATCATGCGCCAGCCCACTCAGTCGCGTGGCATTCTTGCAGGCAGGGTCGAAACTGCATCCCGTCAGTTGCCCGTAGTACTCGTTCACCCTGCGGAACACCCGGCTGTAACACGCCACCCGGTCGGTATCGGCCGTCTCCCCTTCCAGACAGTAGCGGCACACCACCCTCACCCCCTGCCCGCTGATGGTGGTATAGGCGAGCACGGTATGCGGGTCGGCACACACTTTTTCAAACACCTCCCCCGCCCGTCCTTCGGGCAGATGGTCAAAGTCCACCATCGAGAGGCCCGTCCAGCCGCTGATGTCGGTCTTCCGTTTCCCATTCTCAAAACGCACCGCCACGGCAAAGCAGGGGCAGGCCGACTTTTCCCGGTCGGCAGCCGCCTTCTGCCCCTGCGAGCGGTAGTAACGGTATTTTTCGGTATGGTCGGCCAACACCTTGTCCTCTCTGATCAGGCAGACCACTTCCTCAAGCGTCACCGACACGGGCACCGTGTCGGCATAACCCTTAAAAATACTTAGCATCATTTTGTTCATTTTCTCGTGTTTTATTTTATGATTTATTAAATTTGCAATGCTTTTAGTTTTAATTTACGCATTCTCTTCTTTGGAACGACAAGACGAATGTAACAGAAGTTTGTTAAATTGACAAATGTGTATTGCACGCATGGGTGCAATATTTTAACTAATAATTCACTATAATTTTATTTTTTAAATCAAAAATCTTATGAAACAAGCGAATTTGATTGAATTAGGACAGATGTTGGAAGCGTGGCGTCACCAGGTATTGCCGCATGGCCGTACCCTTACCACGCAGGAACTGTGCCGCTTGGCACCGATGAGCGCACATACGTTTCAAAAAGTTAAAAAGGGCTCCTGACGGATCTGATATTCCTCGGTCGCATCCTTGCCGTGTACCACCGCCTGCTTGCCGCCAATCCGCAGAAGCAGGACGAGCTACTCCATGAATTTTTCCATTCACTTGCCACTGATTTAGAGCGAATTAAATCAGAACAACGCACTCGGATTTCTCACTCAAAAGACACAGATCGGAAGTAAAAACCATGCCTTCCCCGTGCCGCCGCTTGACGGGTTGTCGGGGTTGGCACCGGTTTTTCAAACTTTCTATATACAGGTGTGGAAAAATATAAGCGTTGTATTTTTCCACACCCCGCGTATATATAGTTTATAAAAATGCCTGCCAACCCCGACAACCCGTCATGATTTCCTTTCCGGAACTCCCCGGAACGCCCTTGCGTTTGAAGTAAAACGTACTTGCGTTTTATCACAAATGCACTTGCGTTTCAGGTAAAACGCCCTTGCGTTTTTCTCACGCCCTGCCCTATACCCCATACCTCGTTCCAGAATTGTTACAAAATCCGCCGATATGCCCACTTTTTCATTGATTTCCACCCTTTTCACCGACAAAAAAACCTTCTATAAGTTGAATAAACCAAAAATAAGGCTTAATTTTGCGGCTGATTATCGGCCGCTGTGTTTACCGCCCCCAATCCATAGCTGGGACTGGTAACGGCGAAGCCTACCCGGAAGGGTAGTAATTCATTTTCAAATCGCTCAAAAAACAAAACCATAGAAACAAGATGAAGTTATACAAAGCAGTCTGCATGCTGACGTTATCTGCCCTGCTGGTGAGCGGGTGTACGTCGTACAAGAAGGTACCCTACCTTCAAAATTCTCAGGAAGTGGAAGTAGCCGCCGGTGAAATTCCCCTATACGATGCGAAAATCATGCCCAAGGATCTGCTGACCATTACCGTCAGCACCACCGACCCGCAGGCCAGTGTGCCGTTTAACTTGACAGTTCAATCTGCTGTTTCGCAAGCCAGCACCAGTTTAACCACACAACCCGTATTACAGCAATACCTTGTAGACAACCAAGGCGAAATAGACTTTCCAGTCTTAGGACGTCTAAAAATCAGCGGGCTCACCAAAAACAAATGTGAAGCGCTGATTCGTGAAAAATTGGTACCCTACCTGAAAGAAACCCCCATCGTAAATGTCCGCATGGTTAACTATAAGATATCAGTGTTAGGTGAAGTAAACCACCCGGGAACTTTCACCGTGAGTAATGAAAAAGTAAACGTATTGGAAGCCTTGGCCATGGCAGGCGACATGACGGTGTATGGTGTACGCGACAACGTCAAACTTGTACGTGAAAATGCCAACGGAGAACGCCTGATTCAAACACTCAATTTGAACGATGCCGATTTAGTTCGTTCTCCCTACTTCTACCTTCAGCAAAATGACATTCTTTATGTAAGCCCCAACAAGACCAAAGCACGCAACTCCGACATCGGAAACAGTACCACCCTTTGGATCAGTGCAACCTCCATTTTGGTATCTATTGCCAGCCTGTTGGTAACTGTATTCAAATAAAGCCCGTTAAATCCACCTAATAAAAAACGTTTATTACACTTAAGATTATGAGTGACGAAAGATACGATGATTTGTTCCAAGCTGAAGAGGAAAAGCCTATAGATTATAAAGCCATCCTATTTGAATACTTGATGTATTGGCCATGGTTTGTGGCCTGCCTAGTAGTATGCTTAGCAGGAGCCTGGTGTTACTTGCGCTATCAAGCCCCCGTATACGATGTCAATGCCACCGTATTGATTAAACAGGGAGACAAGAACAAAGCCAGTGGGCAAAATGCTTCCTTAGCAGCCATGCAAGATTTGGGAATGCTTAGCATGGCCAGCAATTTTGACAACGAAGTGGAAATTTTGCAATCTCGCACCCTACTCAAGAAAGTAGTCAATACATTAAACCTGAATATCACCTACAAAGAAAAACGCAGTTTTGGATACCCAATTCAACTTTACAAAGATACTCCGGTGCAAGTTTGGATGAATCCGGAAGAAGCAGACAAACTGCCTTCTGCCCTACAAATCAAGTTAACCTGCACCTCGGATGGAAAAGTACAGGCTGATGCGTGCTACCATCAAGCAGGAAAGAAACAAACCGTTTCGAAAAGTTTTAACCGACTTCCCGGGGTATTGGTCACCTCTGTGGGTACCCTCACTCTCAGTTCAAAAGACAGCACAACCGTCAAAGAATCTCGGATTGTCTATGCCACTGTCATCACCCCTACAGCTGCAGCTGCAAGTTGCAAAGCCCGACTCAGCGCCGAGCCTACCAGCAAATTTACGACCATAGTACGTTTGAACTACAACGACACCCACATCGGTCGTGGAAAAGATTTTCTAAATACTTTGGTTGCGCTCTACAACAGCGATGCCAATGACGACAAAAACGAGGTAGCCAGCCGCACCGCAGAATTCATTGACGGACGTATCCAAATTATTAATCAGGAACTGGGCACCACCGAAAGCGAATTAGCCAGTTACAAGCAAAAAGCCGGACTGACAGACCTAAGTTCCGATGCACAATTGGCATTGAAAAGCAATGCGGAATATGAGCAAAAACGTGCAGACAATGCTACCCAACTTCGTCTTGTACAATTTTTAAAAGAATACATCGATAATCCTTCCAACCAAATGGAAGTGATTCCTGTCAATATTGGACTGACAGATAACGCTCTAACAACAATAGTAACTCAATACAATGAAATGCTGATTGAACGTAAACGTTTACTTCGTACATCCAGCGAGAACAACCCCGCCGTTGTTAATTTGGATGCCTCTATTGAGGCAACTCGCAAAAATGTACAAGCCTCTGTCAATAGTGTTTTGAAAGGATTGGAGATTACTCGTAATGATTTAGAAAATCAGACCCGCAAGTTTGAGGGAAAAATTAGTAATGCACCGACTCAAGAAAAAGAACTGCTTAGCATCACCCGCCAACAAGAAATTAAAGCCAGCCTTTACCTAATGTTGCTCCAGAAACGCGAAGAAAATGCCATTACCTTAGCGGCCACAGCCAATAATGGACGTATGGTCGAAGAACCCCTCCCTGAAGGTCTGGTATCCCCCAATAACAAAACTTACTATTTATTAGCCTTAATATTAGGCATTGGTATCCCAGTAGCCGTCATTTTTCTGCGTAACCTGCTTCGATTTAAAATTGAAAGCCGCGCTGATATCGAAAAAATAACCGATGTACCAGTAGTGGGTGATGTACCTATGGTAGACACTAAAGGTAACCCGATTGTCGTCCACGAAAATCATAATGACTTGATGGAAGAAGTATTCCGCTCCGTGCGTACCAACATCCAATACATGTTACAGGAAGGCCAAAAGGTGATTCTCTTCACCTCCACCAGTTCGGGTGAAGGAAAAAGCTTTACCGCCGGAAATTTGGCTTGCAGTTTTGCCTTTATGGGGAAAAAGGTAGTAATTGTAGGCCTTGACATCCGCAAGCCTGGTCTGAATAAAGTATTCCAAATTTCCCATAAGGAACAAGGTATTACGCAATATTTAGCAGATCCGGAACATACCGACTTACTTTCTTTATGTCAGCCTTCTACCGCGTCATCTAACTTATATATACTTCCAGGTGGTACCGTTCCTCCAAACCCGACAGAATTAGTAGCCCGCAAGGCACTTGATAAAGCCATCGAGATTTTGAAAACAAACTTCGACTATGTAATTCTGGACACAGCCCCCATTGGCATGGTGACCGACACCCAGTTAATTGCCCGTGTAGCTGAGCTAAGCGTTTATATCTGCCGTGCTGGTTATACTCATAAGAGCCATTACGAATTCATTAATGAACTAAAAAGAGACCATAAACTCCCGAACCTCTGTACACTGATCAACTGCATCAACATGAATCAGCGTAAAAATGGGTATTACTACGGTTATGGGAAATATGGGAAATATGGAAAATACGGTTATGGGAAAAAATATGGTTATGGTTATGGTTATGAAAAAAAACAAGTATTATAAATAAACTGAAAGGTCAATGCGACCACTCCTTGTAGTATGAACCTATCAAAAATTAGCAAAGGTATGTATTTGATACCTTTGCTAATTTTTCCACTTAAAGTTTTTTTAGATAAAAGCTTCTAAACTAGGAACAAACGATTCCTTCAATTAGAACCAATTTGAGAAAGTCATCATTTTTTATTAAAGAAAACTATATATCCACATATTAATGCACAAAAATCACTTAATTTCACTAAAAACAATCTACAATTAAATGGCAAGAACACAAATACAAGGAATTATATGGAGTGCAGTAGAAAGATTTAGTGCACAAGGCGTTCAATTTATTCTAAGCATCATTATTGCCAGATTAGTTTCACCCTCAGATTATGGACTAATAGCAATGCTTACAATTTTCTTATCTATTGCCCAAAGTTTAGTAGACTCAGGCTTTTCAAATGCCTTAATTCAAAAAATAGATAGAACTGAAACTGATTTTTCTACTGTTTTTTATTTTAACATTATTGCATCAATATTTATATATTGTATTTTCTTTTTAATATCTCCTTTTATCGCATCCTTCTATAACCAACCACAATTAACTCTAATATCAAGAATCGTTGGTTTAAATTTTATAATATCATCTTTATGTATTATACAAAAAACACTTTTAACAATAAACTTAAATTTCAAGCTACAAGCAAAAATAACATTAACAAGTGTAATCGTCGGTGGTCTTTTAGGTATATATCTCGCATATAATCAATATGGAGTCTGGGCCCTAGTTTTCCAGACCTTATTATCAAACTCAATCTCAACACTTTTATTTTGGTTATATATTAAATGGAAACCCCAATTTATATTTTCATTTGCCTCTTTCAAAGTTTTATTTTCCTTTGGCTCTAAAATACTTTTAACAGGATTATTAGCGACAATTTACAATAACTTATATTCGCTTGTTATTGGTAAGATTTTTAATGCCCAAAGTTTAGGCTATTATAACCGCATGAATACTATAGCGTCTTTCCCGTCAAGCAATATTACAAACATAATAGCAAGAGCTGTATATCCCATACAATGTCAGATACAAAATGATAACAACATACTTAAAAATAAATTTTATCAATTATTAAAGCTATCATCGTATCTTATTTTTCCATTAATGCTAGGGCTGGCTGCCCTTGCGGAGCCTTTAATTCAAGTACTGCTTTCCGATAAATGGATTGAAGCCTCCAGCATACTAAAACTATTATGTTTTGCTTTAATGTGGAATCACATAATGTTTCTTAATTGGCAACTCCTAGCAGTTAAAGGTAGAAGTGATTTATCACTAAAATCGGAAGTCATAAAAAAAATTATATCAATTATAATATTAATAATTTCCATTCCATTTGGCTTAAAAGCCATGTGCATAGGGCTAATTCTATATAGCTTTATAGATATCACTATTATTATATACTTTCTTCGTCCTTTAATTGGTATCACATATAAAGAAGAGTTAGGACTATTAATACCATCTTTAATGTTAAGTATAAGTATGTACCTAATTGTATCGTTAACAATTCAATTTTTTGAATCGAATCTGATTAAACTAATAATAGGATTCATTATAGGAGTGTTATCTTATATCTTTATTTCTTATATTACAAATACTAAAGAGTTAACAGTCATCTTAAACAAAGTTCACAATGGAAAATAATATTCTATTTATAGAAAACTCGCTTTTGCCATCTAGAGGAGGCATTGAGAAAGTCACTTATAAATTGAGTGATATTTTTCAAGAGAAAAGGTATACATGTTTTTTTGCATACCAGTACGTTGACTATGAAAATATTCCATTGAATAAAAAAATAAAATTCAACCACAAAAATAGCTCCTACTTATATTACACACTATTTTCAAATTTCATAAAAGATAATAATATAAACATAGTAATTATACAAGGGATAACACAAAGAAAATTAATAAATGCATTATCAAAATGCAAGAAGACCTTAAACATTAAAATAATATTTTGTTTACATAATACACCTTATTATATAAAATATCTACCTAAGCCATCTAAAATTATTGATAAATTAGTTTTAACAGCAAAACAAATATTATATGGTTTCACAAATCCATATATAAGAGAACAACAAAAAATTTATAAACTCTGCGATCAATATGTAGTATTATCTCCTACATTTATAGAGGAAGCAAAGCAAGTTTTTATTCTACCAGATATAAAGAAGATTACTTGCATAAGGAACCCACTTATCTTTAATACGAATAAAGACGTTAATATAAATCAAAAAAAGAATGAAGTTATAATCATAACCCGATTTGATGAAAATCAAAAAAACATAATTGGTGCCTTAAATATATGGAAGAAGATTAACGCACAATGTCAAGATTGGCACCTTAAGATTGTCGGATATGGGGAAGACGAAGTTACTTATAAAAAATATATAGAATTAAATTCAATAAAGAACGTAGATATACTAGGAAAAACAGAAAATCCCCAGATTTTTTACAATGAAGCATCAATTTTTATGATGACATCCAAATATGAAGGTCTGGCTGTAACGCTAATGGAGGCTTTACAATATAAATGTATTCCATTAGCATACGATTCATTTTCTTCGATTTATGATATCATTATAGATGGTGTAAATGGTTTTATAATACCAGCTTTTAAAGAAGATATATACGTTAATAAATTATTATCATTAATTCAAGATGTCAATCTACGAAAATCAATGATGGATAATTCATCTATAACACTTGAAAAATATAAAACAGTTAATATCACTAACGAATGGATGTCCTTATTAAATGAAAAATTATGAACTTGAGTAAAGAAGAGTCGAACTTTATTAATTTCCTAAAGATAATTTTAATTTTAGGAGTTGTTCTAACGCACACTGCAATAGTGGTACCATTACCTCATGACTATACAAATACAACATATAATTTTATCTACTTTCAACAAGAGGTATTGGGAGAATTTAGAGTTCCAACTTTTTTCCTCATTTCCGGATACTTTTTCTATAAGACCAATATAGTTAATATTAGTACATATAAGTCAAAAATAAAATCTAAGCTAAGTACTCTATTAGTCCCATATATAATTTGGTCTATTATTGCTATAATTCTACACATCATATATGACTTAATAAAACATCATGATTCAAGTTTATTTAGCCTCAAGACTTTTTTTAAGAGTTTTTTATTTTACAACGGAGATATTGTACATCAATTTCCAATCAATGGCCCACTATGGTATATAAGAGATCTTATTCTTATTATTATATTCCTAAGCCCTTTCATATCAAACATTATTGCTCGATACAAAAACCACCAAATTATTATTTTAAATTTAACTTTATTTATATTATTACCATATATTCAAGCACCATTTTCTTTCTTAATTACAGGATTTATATGGTTTACCATTGGTGCCTCTATATCCTTAAATAATATTAGTTTCTCTGTTCAGCTAGAAAAATTTAATCTCGTCTTTCTTATTTATCCCATTTGTGTTATATTTCATGTAATATCAAGAAACATGATAATGCATGAACTTATAACACAAATAACAATCATATTTGGCATATTTTTTAATGCTAAGCTTTGGTGGTATATATATAGAAAGTACATAAAATCTAATATGAATTATAATTCATATGTCATGTTCATCTACTGTTCACATTTTATCACTGATTATATAAAGCCAATTTGCAATAATTTTTTTCCTCAGAAAAATCTAATAATACAATATATTATGGTTTCAATTATTACCATAACTATTTGTAGCGCATCTTACGTCTTACTATATAAATTCAACAAAAAGATTCTAAATATTCTAGTTGGTAATAGAAAATGAAGATATTATTTTATTTACACCAATACCCTAATATTGGTGGAATCGAAAAAGTAACAGAAATAGTTGCTGATTATTTATCAGAAAAAGGGCATCAAATTTCCATTCTATCGTACATAAGAAATCCTACGATAAAGGTAAATAATCCCAATATTACATATTATGTAATGCCTGAACAAACTTTCGTCAGTAGAAAAAACACAGAATATATATATAGTTTATTCGTTAAAGAGAATTTTGATATAACTATTTTTCAAGATAGTTATGCGCCAATAGAAACTCCATTATTTAGTGCAATACAAACATACCCCACAAAACTTATAATTGTAGAACATAATACCCCTAATTGTGGCTGGAAAATATTTTGGTACAATGTATTACATTTCAGTCTACCAATAAAAAATTTTATATTACTTCCATACAGCTATTGGTATATGTCACATTTCACTAAGAAGCGTCACAAATATCTATATGAAAATGCTGATAGATATATTCTACTATCTCAAAGATTTATACCTATATTATCTAATATCATAAAAATAAAAAATCCATCAAAATGTCATATTATTAATAATCCAATTACTATAAAAACTGAGAATAATTACAATTTAAATAAAAAAAAGCAATTACTATTTGTAGGTCGATTTACCTATCAAAAAGGCATAAACCTTCTGTTAAAAATTTGGAAATCAATTTACAGTCAATATCCAGATTGGAGTCTCATTCTCGTTGGAGGTGGTAAATTGGAGAAATATATTAAATCCTATATCGCCCAATATAACCTAGAAAACATAAGAATTGAAGGATTTCAAGAAAATACTGGTCCATATTATGCCGAATCAAGAATATTATGCATGACCAGTATATTTGAGGGATGGGGTTTGGTACTTACAGAAGCAATGAGTCTCGGATGTGTACCTATTGCATTTGATAGTTTTGAAGCTGTTTATGACATTATAGATGATAGTAAGAATGGATTTATAATACCTCATTTTAATTTAAAATATTATATAAATAAGCTACAATTAATAATGGAGAATGAAGACTTATATAATAATCTGTCTAAAAATGCTATAATTAAATCAAAAAGATTTACAATTGATAATATAGGAAAACAATGGGAAAGATTGATTCAAGAAATAAAGTAAATATAAAATATAAAAATAATAAACTCATATTAATATTACTATTTATATCGTCAATCTCACATGCAGTTTATTCATTATATAGTGTTTATCCTTCTCCTTTAAAAATTATAACCTCTGGATTACTATGGGTATCATTTATTTTATCAATAAATAATATGTTTATTCATATTCATCATTATAATCGCTTTATAGATAAACTTATATCTCTTTTATTATTAATCTCGGTTCTACAATTCCTAAGGTATTTCATCTACGGTGGTGAATCAAGCTTAATATCAACACTGACAAATCCATATTATGGTTTGTGTTTATTAACTCCTATTATATATTTCTCTCTACAATCATACTATACCTTAAAATTAATCCACATGTTAGGATTATTATTAATAGCCATCTCAACTTTATGCTTAAAAAGCAATTATTATATTTTATATTTATCGCCACTGCTTATATTTTCTTTATACTTAAGAAAATATAGACTCAAAGTTTTATTTTTGATTATTCTTTCATTAATATTTATCACTAAAGATGCACTTATCCCTAATCAAGCAACAGGTGATACTCAAAGAGCATTACTTATTATATTCGTATATGCATGTATTACTTTTTCTATCTATATCTTTAAAAGAAAATATAGGCATATTGCTATGATAACTGTATTTTTATCAGTAACTATACCTTTAATCCTAGTTATCTATACAATAAAAACAGAAATATCCCCTTTCTCATACCTAACAGAATTAAATAATGAAGAATTAGGGACCGATAATAGAACATTCTTATATGATGAGGTATTTACAGATTTAAAAAGGAACGATTCATTTTTACAAGGATTTGGCATTTCAAACGGTTATTATAGCTCGTATTTCAGCAATAGTTTACATGAAAAACGGAATGTTAACGAAGTAACTATTTTACATTTTCTATTTAGGGCAGGACTAATATGGACTATTCTGTATTTAACAATTATAGTCTACGCTATGATTTACAGTATAAAAAAATCTAAAAATAATTTATGCCTAGGTGGAAGTATCATGCTCTCAGGATATTTCTTTTCAAGTTTTATAATAGATACCAACAGCATAAATTTTATTCATGTAATTATTTGGTTCTTAATAGCAATTTGTACATCTTCTAAATTTAACAATTTATCTAATATTGAAATTATAAAACTTATAAAATGAAAATAGTAATTATTCACTCTGCAAATAATGGTTTTTTCCCTAGATTTTATAGAGAATTACATAATTCTATACTTAGTTCAGGGCACAAAGCATTCTTATTACAACCAAGAAATGGAGCAAACATAAGAAATCAATTACCCAATCAAATCCTATTTGGAACAAGACTAAATTGGTATATTCATCACAAATTATATAAACTTACAGGCATCCAAGATATATGGTCTTTTTGGGAAACTATTTTTATGATTATCAAACTCATTAAAATAAACCCAACAATTATACATCTACATGTCGTCAATGAATGTAATATAAATTTTCCTTTGCTAACTTGGTATACCAGATATAAAAAAATTCCAGTTGTATGGACTATGCATGACTGTAGAGCCTTTACAGGAGATTGCGCATATTTTGATGAAATAAACTGTGATAGATGGATAACAGGTTGTAAAAAATGTCCCATTAAATTCACTTATATAAACAATACACATCTACAATGGCAAATAAGAAAAAAGATTTTTAATAAATTTTATTCTCTGCACATTGTGACCCCATCAAATTGGTTAGCTAATTATGTAAAAAAGTCATTTTTGAAGAGTCATCCATGTCAAGTCATATATAATGGAGTTAATATAGACATATTTCAAAAAGAATATTCGGACAAATGGCTAGATCAATATAATATAAGAAATAAAATAATTATACTAGGTGTAGCTGGGGCATGGGAAAAACGCAAAGGATTAGATTATTTTATTAAATTAGCAAAAGATTTACCTCAACATTATCAAATCGTTATAGTCGGCAACATTCCCCAAAAAATAGAAAAAATCATTAATATTCCTCGGACAAACGACGCATATTTTTTGGCTTCCTTATATCAACATTCAACAATATTTTGTAATCCCACATTGGATGATAACTTTCCTACAACCAACATAGAAGCTCTAGCAGCAGGAACACCAATAATAACGTTTAATACAGGAGGAAGTCCTGAAGCCATAGACTCAACATGTGGCATAGTAGTAAAGAAGGGTGATTATCCAACATTAAAGAATAAAATCATTTATATGGCAAATCATCTAAATCAATTTACTAGAAATAATTGCACAAAACGAGCAGAACTCTTCTCAAATAAGCAATATTTCCAATATATAGAACTATATACTAAGATAGGAAAAGAAGTTAAATAATGTACAGACATAGACTTTATAAAAGCACTTCAATATTGAAAATCTACTATTGTATATCGAATAGTTATTACATTTCTTTTATCCCTAAACTTAAATATTAAATATACAATACGACTGACTATTAATCATATAAAACAATGGAAAGACTAATAATTGCTGATATAAGAAGCTATAATAATAATGGAAAATCTACGGGACATTATTTTGCTGTAGCTCAAAACTATTTAGACCTCTATTCAAATAAGTACAATGTATTAATAGCTGGAGGACCTATATACAATATCAAATTTGCAACAACTGATTTATTAAAACTCCCTCAAGAAACTAGTAAGAACAATAATACCATTAAAAATAAGTGGTATATCTTCAAAAATGCTCTTTCTCTATTTAAGCGTACAACACAAAATGATGTTATCATTATGCAAAAATGTGGAACTGTCACAACATTTCTTGCAATCATACTATTTGCGAACAGAAAACGCAATAATATTTTTATGATAGAGTATGATACGGAAGCACTTAATTCTAAGTTCAAACGCCTTATATATACTTTTGCTAAAAAAAAGATACGAGGATTTATTTGTCCTAACGAAACCGTTGGAACGGCATATAATAAACCCTATTGTATAGTAACAGATTACATATATACCTCACAAAAGGAACAAGTTCCTCCCTATTTTCATAAGCTTTATGACTTTTGTGTCATCGGGAGTATATGGCCCGACAAGGGAGTTATTGAGGTCGCTGAAAAATTTAAATATACAGAACATAAACTAATAATAGCGGGAAAACCCTGTAATAATACAATAAAGAATAAATTGGAATCTATTGCTAAAGAAAGTCCTAATATCATATTAAAGTTAGGTTATATCTCTGACGAAGATTATTACAATTACATCATAAAAAGTAAATATTGTATACTCAATTATCAAGGATGTTATAATGAAAGAAGTAGTGGAGTTGTATTAGATGTTCTTTTTAAATATGTTCCTATTATAGCCCACCGTTGCAATGCAACACTACTAGTAGAAGAAGAGAAATCTGGATATCTATATAATAGCTTAAACGAATTTGATCCAAACACAGTATTAAATGAGAATACATATAATAAATATATAGAAGGAATAAAAAACTTCATTCTAAAACAACAATTCTATAAAAACAAATTAATTAATTTTCTTGAATCCTTATAGTAATTATAATACATTATGAAAGTTTTATATGCCAATCCAATATTCTTAAACTATAGAATTCCTTTTTACAAAGAACTAAACAAACTATTTGAAGGGAATTTCTATATCTTATATTCAAGGAAACGATATCTCGGACGTTCAAATTATGAACCTCTACTCAAATTAATTCCGGAACAATTAGGAAATAACGCTATCTCATATGATAATGAAATAACTTACTATCCCAATACCAATAGTTTTCGTTTCATTCAAAAAGATAAAATAAATACTAAACTGCCATTCGTAATTACTTACCCTTATGCTCTATTCAAAATCATAAAACGGTATAGTCCAGATGTCTTAATCTCAGAAGGTTTTTCACAATGGACACCTTATTTATGTATATATGCATGGATTCATAAAATACCTCTATTTATTGGATATGAAAGAACTTGCTATACAGAACGAAATGCCAATTGGATAAAAATACTCCAACGAAAAATTATAAATAAATTTATATCAGGATATATTGCGAATGGAAGTGAAACAAAAAAATATCTAAAAACATTAGGTATACCATCTAATAAAATATTCATTGGGGGAATGAGTGCAGACAGTGAAGGTTTACATAAAGCTATAGATAAAATTCCTCCTACAGAAAAAAAAGAAATGAGAGAATACTTTAATTCAACAGGTAAAGGATTAATCTATCTATTCAGTGGATATTTTATAACGAGAAAAGGAATTGATCATTTACTTGCATCATGGGTCCAACACATAAAAAAGTATAACTATGATAATCTAATATTAGTAGGTGATGGCCCATTATATAATAATCTATATCAAAAGTATTCCCATGAAGAATCCATTCATTTCGAAGGACGAATCCCATATGAACAAATAGGTAAATATTATGCAATATCTGACGTATTTATTATGCCTACAATCGAAGATAATTGGAGCCTAGTAATACCTGAAGCTATGTCTTGTGGTTTACCTGTTACAACGTCTATTTACAATGGTTGTCATACAGACTTAATTAAAGAAGGCATTAATGGGGTTACATTTGATTCATTTAATCATGATACAATAATAAATGCATTAAGTTATTTTCATCATACAGATTTAAAAAAAATGGGAGAACAATCAATTCTTATTGAAAAGGAATTTAATGTTAAGAATTCTGCTTTGAGAACTTATCAAGCCATAAAACAATATTTCGATAATACCAAATAATAAAATACCAGCTAAATCATCCAATAATGCATAAGACCAATACTTTTTCAACAACTTTATTTCAGCTTTTAAATCAAAGAAATATACAATATTGCGTTTTACGAAATTATAAATCTTTACCTGATAATACCGGTAATAGCGATTTAGATTTATGGATTTCTTCATCTGATATAAAAAATGTTTCTGAGATTCTAGAAGAGACGAGCCTCAACACAAATTGTAAGATTGTATCTTTTATTGACAATAAATATAGTCCTAAATTTTGTTTTCAAAATTCAAGAGAAGGTATTCAAATAGATTTATTTTGTGGAAGTATCTATTTTCAGAATAAAGTTATATTTGATGAAGATACAATAAAACAAAATATCAAGTTCTATAACAGTATAGCTATACTAGATGACAATTTTGCTAATCTAGTTTCCCTCATAAAAGAACTTATTAACAATGGGCATTGTGAACCAAAGTATATATTTCCTATATACAACTCATTATGCTACGATTTACATTTTCTAAAATCAAATCTGAAATCCTTTAATATCAAATTCATAAACTCTTTATATCAATCATTTCAAAACCATAATACAGAAATAAATTGTAAAGAATTATGTTATATTGGAAGAAAATCATTATCAGCAAATACCATTGTTAATAAATTAAAAAAAATAAATAGAATATTCCACAAAAAGCCAGGATATGTTATTGTAATACTAGGAACCGATGGATCTGGTAAAAGTACAATTATTAATCACATCACTCCTATTCTAAACGAAGGTTTTCATAAAGGTGTAATCTATAATCATCTTCGACCTAATGCTATTCCTGACTTAGGTATAATTCTTGGAAAGAAAGAACAAATTAAAGATGTAACGGTAGTTTCAAATCCCCATGCTGAAAAACAATCTGGATTACTAGTTTCTCTAATTAGATGGGGATACTATATGATAGATTATACATTAGGATACATGAAAGTAGTATCTCCAATCATCCATCTTAAATCTAAGATTTTTATTTTTGACAGATATTACTACGACTACTATATTGATCAAAAACGGTCTAAAACGAACTTACCATATTGGATAGTTCGATTTGGAGAAATACTTCTTCCTAAACCTGATTTAATTCTATGTCTAGGAGGTGATCCTGAAAAAATCTACGAACGTAAACCGGAAACCAGTCTTCAAGAAGTGACAAAACAAACAAAAGCTCTTCAAAAATTTTGTATAAATCATAAAAAAGCTATATGGATTGACACTTGTACTGACATTGAAACAAGTATCAATAAATCAATGGAAGCTATATGCAATATGATGTCAAAACGTTTTTCTAATTTCAGATTCAAATGAAAATACTTGTAAATTGTTATGCTTGCTCCCCATATAAAGGTTCAGAACCAGGAATGGGCTGGAATTTCGTAAAATGTCTTTCAAAATACCATGAATTACATATAATAACGGAAAGTAAGTTTCAGGAAGATTTAGATAAATATTTCAATGAAAACCCAGAAGAAAAAAGAAATTATAATTTCTATTTTTTAAAAAGAGAAAGACATAACCTTTTACGAAAGATATATCCCCCCTCATATTATTGGTTCTACAAAAAATGGCAAAAAAAAGTTCTCATATTCTCACAAGAATTAGATAAACATTATCATTTTGATATTATTCATCAATTAAATATGATTGGGTATAGAGAACCCGGCTATTTATATAAACTTAATAAACCTTTTGTATGGGGACCAATAGGAGGATTTAATATAACACCGTGGTCTTTATTATCAAGCATGGGAATATATGGATGCATATTTTATTTCTGTAGAAATATTATTAATTTATATCAAATGCATAATTCTAAACGCATAAGAACTGCAATAAACAGTAGCAATATCCTGATCAGTGCAACAAAAGATGACCACGATAAAATACTAAAATTATGGAATAAAAAAAGTATTATAATCCCTGAAGTAGGATTTACATCACAAGAAAACAATATTTTACCCAGAAAAAGAAATGGAAACTTAAAAATATGCTGGTCTGGATTACATATACCCAGAAAATCCCTCAACTTATTATTAGAAGCAATTCCTTTATGTAAAAATAAAGAAAATATTGAGTTGCACATAATAGGAGATGGAGAATGTAATTCTAAATGGAAAAAAATGGCTAAAAGATTACAAATTAATAATATAAAATGGTACGGATGGGTTGACAGAGAAACTGCCATGAACATTATGCAACAATCACATATATTCACAATAACCAGCCTATCCGATGCGACATCAACAGTGTTGCTCGAAGCATTATCTTTAGGTTTACCTGTTATAGCCTTAAATCATTTAGGATTCGCAAATGTAATAACTGATAATTGTGGCATTAAGATAGATATAAAGTCGAAAGCACAATTAATCAACAACTTATCAAAAGCTATAGATAACATATATGAGAACGAGGACCTGAGATTACATTTGGCAAATGGAGCAATTAATAGATCCAAAGAATTCTCATGGGAAAGTAAAGCTAAAATCATAAATAATATTTATCTTCAGATATCCAAATAATATGCTTTATTATAGATTTAAAACATTTACTACTTCTTACTATTTTCCTAGGCTCTCGAAAGAGCAAAAGTTTATGTATGGACTATATAGTGCATACGGTGGAAAATTATCAAAAATATATTGGACCCTTTTTAAAAAATATTCTCTAATCAGATTATTCACTTCTGTAAGTGAAAATAAACTTCCATTTCCATACTCAACAATAAAAGAATGCCTAGGAAAAGAGTCTCTATTAGCATTCAATATGGGCTCTCCAGGAATAGAGCAAAAGATTTCAATTTTGGGATATGATTGCCAAAATTACTCTCCTTTTTTTGCTAAATTCTCCCAAAAAGAAATGGCTAAAGTTCTAACAAAAAATGAGATTAAAATTTATACTATCTTAAAAGGGACAAAACTTACACCAAATTTACTTAGCTATCAAATCAAAGAAAATTATGTATGCATGAAGGCTGAATATATCAAGGGAGAAAGACCAAAGACAAAAGAAGTAAATTCTGAAATAGTAAAACTTTGCCTCCAACTAAAAGAATTTCATCTCGACAAACAAAAAGGCGATAATAACTTATTAATATCATGTCTTTCACATGGAGATTTCTGTCCATGGAATATATTAGTTTCTAATGGAACTATGCGCCTAATAGACTGGGAATTAGCAGAAGAACGTCCATTAGGATATGATTTATTTACTTACATATGCCAGGTAGCAATATTGTTTAATCCAGAATGTGACCTATTACACATAATAGACAATAATATAAAATTCATTCAAGAATATTTTAACCATTGTGGTATAAAAGATTATATACCTTATCTTAAAGCTTTTGCTAAAGAAAAAGCAACTTATGAATATAACAAGAAGAACACACAGATATATAATAAATATCACAAACTCGAAAATGATTTATAATAATGAGTAAACCACGTATTCTTTTCATTTTACACCTTCCACCTCCTATTCATGGAGCTGCCATGATGGGGAAATACATTCATGACAGTCAAATTATTAATGACAATTTCAATTGTCACTACATAAATCTTACTTTGGCTAAAGATATGCATGATATAGGTAAAGGCGGAATAAAGAAACTTTTACATTTTATAACCTTGTTAAGTCATATTCGCAAAGAAATAAAGAAATTCAATCCAGATTTATGCTATGTGACTCCAAATGCCAAAGGAGGTGCCTTTTATAAAGATTTTATAGTAATAACAATATTAAAAGCATTAAATCAAAAAATTGTAATACATTATCATAATAAAGGCGTATCCACTAATGAAAATAGATTCTTAGATAACATTTTATATAAGTACTTTTTTAAGCATTTAAAGGTCATTATATTAGCTGAACAATTATATGCTGACATAAAAAAATATGTAGATCGAACAAATGTATATATATGTCCCAATGGCATTCCTCAACAAAAAGTATCCCCTAGTAAAATAATTCATGAAGGATTTAATATTTTATTTCTTTCAAATATGATGCAGGCAAAAGGTGTTTGGGATTTAGTAGAAGCATGTAAAATCCTAAAGGACAAAAAGAAAACATTTAAATGTGATTTTATTGGGAAATGGAGCGACATATCAGAAGATTTTTTCACTACTAAAATCCATGCTTTAAAACTGGATAATATCATATTCGCACATGGAGCTAAATATGGAAATGATAAAAAAGACTTCTTTGAAAAAGCTGATCTTTTTGTATTTCCTACCCTAAATGAAGCATTTGGACTAGTACTACTAGAAGCTATGGAGTATAAAATACCATGCATAGCAACAAATGAAGGAGGAATTCCAAGTATTATAGAGAATAATATATCAGGATTTATAGTAGAAAAAAATTCTCCAGAATTATTAGCAGAAAAAATAGAATATATGATAGACAACCCTGAAATATGCCAAGCAATGGGTAATAGAGGAAAAATAAAGTTTGAGAAGGAATTCACACTCTCGCAATTTGAAAATAGATTAAAATTCATCTTAACAAACATTATAAGTGCTAATCAAGAATAATAGGCTTAAAATTATTTTTATATGGAAAGAAAAGTAGCACTAATCACAGGTATTACGGGTCAGGACGGATCGTTCCTGGCCGAATTCTTATTGGAAAAAGGGTATGACGTACACGGTACCATCCGCCGCTCATCGGTGGACTTCCGCGAACGTATCGCACATCTGGAAGGACAACCGAAATTTCACTTGCACTATGCAGATTTGGGAGACTCCATGAGTATTCTGCAAGTGGTAAGCAAGGTACGCCCCACGGAAATTTACAACCTGGCAGCACAAAGCCACGTACAGGTAAGTTTTGACTCTCCGGAATTTACAGCTGATGTAGACGCCACAGGGGTGCTCCGCGTGTTAGAGGCTGTCCGTCTGTGCGGACTGAAAGATACCTGCCGCATCTATCAGGCATCTACTTCGGAACTTTACGGAAAGGTGGAAGAAGTGCCGCAGAATGAAAACACGCCGTTCCATCCTTACAGCCCGTATGCAGTGGCTAAGC
>OGHR01000317.1_pt1 | contig 53168 bp, 28 predicted proteins | sample 1571621 | NCBI WGS metagenome assembly OGHR01 (sample SAMEA2582038, study PRJEB24529) | metagenome | biome: Human gut stool | place: China | collected 2011
GATAAATTATTAAAAAAAATGATTATTTATATTAAATTTATTATAAAGACTATAAAATTAAAAGAAATTATGATATTATAACTTTAAAAAAATGGGCAAAATTAGAGAAATCTAATGACGCAAAGCTATAGGGACTAAGGTTTATAACTATGTCAGCCAGTTGCCAAAGAGTGCATTAAGCTTTTTGTTTTATATTAATTATGGAGGAGGGTGTAGGTTAAAAATTTAAAATTTATTTTGTACAAGCTTATATTAAATTGTAAGTAGAAATGCACTTCTGAGGGGAAAGTCAATCAGGAGGAGAGAAAAAATGAATAAGAGAAAAATAGCAGCTATAATTTTAGCTACGATGATTACAAATCTTTCTGCTACAACAATTGATGTTTTAGCACAGGAATTAAACACTAAAAACAATTCTAAGGTAGAAGTTAGTCATGATGATGAATCACATCAAGCAAGGGTAAGTAAGTTTGATTTATATAATAGTGATAAATTAGACGCTTATAATCAAGAATTTCAAATTAGCAGATCAAATATAAAATCCATAAATAATAATGGTGGAAAGTATAATAGTTCTACTATTGATAAAGCCATAGATGGCAATCTAGAAACTCATTGGGAAACAGGAAAACCTAATGATGCAAATTTCACAAACGAAGTAGTAGTTACATTTAATGAAATAACTAATATAGATAGAATTGTATATTCTGCAAGAAGAGACTCTGCAAGGGGAAAAGGCTTTGCAAAGGAATTTGAAATATATGCTTCTCTTAAAGATGAGGGAGATGATTTTAATTTAGTAAGCAGTGGAGAATATACAGAATCAACTAGGGATTTAGTTGAAATAAAGTTTAATCCAACTGATTTTAAAAGATTAAAGTTTAAATTTAAAAAGGCTGACCAGAATTGGGCTTCAGCAGCAGAATTTATGTTTTATAAAGAAGATAAATTAAATGAAAAGTTTAATGGATTATTTACAGATTCTAGTATGAATAAAGTATCTGAGGAATTTAATACATTAGAGAAATTAAATGCCTTTGAGAATGAATTAAAAGATCATCCAATGTATGATTTATACAAGGAAGGACTAAATAATGCTAGAGCTATTTTAACAGAAACTTCTGAGAATCCTACTAAGGCAACTTTAGGACAAATAACTTATAATCTTAATGATGATTATAATAATCAATATAGAATGCCTTATACAAACATAAAATCAATAAAAAATAATGGAAGACATTATGCTGCTCAAAATATTGAAAAGGCTATTGATAATGATGTAAATACTTATTGGGAAACAGGAACATTAAACAGTTCTTCCTTTAACAATGAAGTTGAGGTTGAGTTTAATGATTTAGTAACTTTAGACAGAATAGTTTATGGTTCTAGACAAAGTGATTTAAAGGGCTTTGCTGAAGAGGTTTATATATATGCTTCTAGAACAAGTAAAGGGGATACATATAAGTTAGTTGCTACAGGGGCTCATGAAGCTACTAAGGGATTAGTGGAAGCTAAATTTGAGCCTACGGAATTTAAAAGAGTTAAGTTTAAATTTAAGAAGTCTAAGCAAAATTCTGCAACTTTAAATGAATTAATGTTTTATAAACCAGATGAAGTTTATTCTTCAATACCTAATCTTTTCACAGATGGTACTATGAGTGAACTTAGTGAAGAGTTTAATAGTTTAGAAAAAATAAATGCCTTTAAAGAAAAAGCTAAAAATCATCCATTATATAATGACTTTAAAGAAACTATAGACTTAGCTGAATCATTAATTTCTAATCCAAGAAAAGAGGATGTACTTGAATTAGAAATGAGAGGAGATTCTATAAGTGAAGCTAAAAAGAGAAAGGTATGGAATTTCCAAGACTGGCAAATAACAGGACTATCTGCAAGAGCTGGAGATAAAATAACTGTATATGTGGATGTAGCAGAAGGTGATCCTACTCCAACATTATTATATAAACAATCTTTAACTCAACATGGTGGAGCAACAAGCTTCCAATTAAAGCCTGGTAAAAATGAAATAACTATACCAGAAATAAATTATGAATCTAATGGAATACCTAAGGATGTTATTCAAGGGGGAGATTTATTCTTCACTAATTACAAAAGTGATAGTCAAAAGAGAGCACCAAAGGTAAGAATAGAAGGTGCAAGCAAATATCCTGTATTTATTCTAGGAAAATCAGATGAAAATGAAGTAATGAAAGAGTTAGAAGCCTATGTTGAAAAGATTAAAGCAGAACCTAATACTACTCCAAATATTTTTGCAGTAAGTTCTAACAAGTCATTAGAATTTGTACAAGCTACCTATGCTTTAGATTGGTATAAGAAAAATAATAAAACTCCAAAGTACACAGCGGAGCAATGGGATCAATATATAGCTGATGCTATGGGATTCTGGGGATTTGATAACTCAAAAGATGTTAATTCAGATTTTAATTTTAGAATAATGCCTATGGTTAAAAATCTTAGTGGTGGAGCATTCATGAATGCTGGAAATGGTGTTATAGGTATAAGACCAGGAAATCAGGATGCAATACTTGCAGCTAATAAAGGATGGGGTGTTGCTCATGAACTTGGACATAACTTTGATACAGGCGGAAGAACCATAGTAGAAGTAACAAATAATATGATGCCATTATTCTTTGAGTCTAAATTCAAAACTAAAACAAGAATAACTGACCAAAACATATGGGAAAATAATACCTACCCTAAAGTTGGCTTAGATGATTATTCTAATAATGAGTTATATAATAAGGCTGACAGTACTCATTTAGCTCAGTTAGCGCCATTATGGCAATTATATTTATATGATAATACTTTCTATGGAAAGTTTGAAAGACAGTTTAGAGAAAGAGATTTTGGAAATAAAAATAGAGAAGATATATATAAATCTTGGGTTGTGGCAGCGTCAGATGCTATGGAGTTAGATTTAACTGAGTTCTTTGCAAGACATGGTATTCGTGTTGATGATAAGGTTAAAGAGGATTTAGCTAAGTATCCAAAGCCTGATAAAAAGATCTATTACTTAAATGATTTAGCAATGAATTATAAAGGTGATGGATTCACAGATAATGCAAAGGTATCTGTAAGCACAAGTGGTTCAAATGGTAATATAAAACTTTCATTCTCAGTAGATGATGAAAATAAAGATAATATACTTGGATATGAAATACGCAGAGATGGAAAGTATGTAGGATTTACTTCTAATGATAGCTTTGTTGATACTAAATCTAATTTAGATGAGGATGGTGTATATGTAGTAACACCATATGATAGAAAGTTAAATACTTTAAAGCCAATAGAGGTAAATGCATTGCAACCAACTTTATCTGTAAACCCAGTGATTACACTAGCTTTAGGTGAGGAGTTTAATGAAGAAGAATATATTGTAGCTAAGGACATAAAAGGTAATTCTCTAAGTGAATCTGTAAAAGTTAAATCAAGTAATGTAAATACTTCTAAAGTTGGAGAATATGAAGTCTTATATAGCTTAGAAGATTCTAAAGGAAATGAATACACTAAAACTTCTAAGGTTAATGTGGTAAGTAGAAAAGAGTATATGAGTGATTTAACTCCTAAACAATCTTCAAATGGATGGGGAACTGTTAGAAAAGATAAGAGCATAAGTGGAGGAGTAATAGGTCTTACAAGAGATGGTGATTTTGTTGACTATAATAAGGGATTAGGTCTTCACTCAAATGCGGAGTATGTATATGATTTAGAAGGAAAAGATTATGACTACTTTGAATCTTATGTAGGTGTTGATAAAGCAATGTCATCTAGACCAGCCTCTTCAGTTATTTTTAAAGTTTTAGTTGATGGAGAAGAAAAGTTTAATAGTGGAGTAATGAGAAGTACAACACCTCAAAAATATGTTAAGGTGGATGTAAAAAATGCTAAGGAGCTAAAATTAATAGTAAATGATGCTGGAGATGGAGATAGTTCAGATCATGCAAGCTTTGGAGATGCTAAATTAGCTACTTTATCTTCAAAACCAATAATTAAAGGTGAAAATTTAGCTTATAATATGGATGAAAAAGTAGATTTAATGAAAGGAATAACTGCAACAGATATTGAAGATGGAAATATAACTTCTAAAATACAAATAAAATCTTCAGACTTTGTTGAAGGAAAGTCAGGAATATTTACAGTTGTGTACTCAGTAACAGATAGTGATGGATTAACCTCTGAATGTTCAAGAACTATAGCAGTTACAGATAAAGAAACTCAATTATCTGATTTAAATTGGAAATCTGCAACTATAGGCTCAGGTTCTGTAAGAAAAGATAGAGCAGTAAGTGGAAATCAAATAAGATTATTAAATGAAGATAATTCTGTTGAAACCTTTGCTAAAGGAATAGGAACTCACTCATATTCAGAAATAGTTTATAATTCAGAAGGGTATGATATTTTTGACACTTGGGTAGGTATTGATAGACATGTTGCAGACAAAAAAGTTTCTAGTGTTAAGTTTAAAGTATATGTTGATGGAGAATTAAAGGCTGAAACAGATGTAATGAGAATTGATACTCCAAAGAAACGTTTAGTTGTAGATGTAAGAAACTCTAAAGAGATTAAATTAGTAGTAGATGTAGCTGACAATGGAAACAATTGGGATCATGCAGACTGGGCAGATGCTAAGTTTAGAAATTTAGCAGAGTATGATGCATCAGAGTTAAATAAGGCAATAGAAGAGGCTAAAAAATTAGACTTAAATAATTACACTGAAGAAAGTTCAGAAGCTTTAAAAAATGCAATATCAAAGGGAGAAGAAGCCTTACTTTCTAAGGATAAAGAGACAATAAATTCTGTCCTTGAAGAGTTAAATAAGGCAATGGATTCTTTAGTAAAAGTAGATTTAAATGCTGTTATTAATATACCAGATAAATATTTGCTTAAGTCAATTCAAAATCAATTAAATAAAACTGGAGATATAACTTTAGGGGACATGTACAGTTTAACTACATTAACATTAAGCGGAGTTGAGGATTTATCAGGCTTAGAAAATGCTAAAAATTTAGAAACTTTAAATATGGATTATAATGAAGTTAAAGACTTAAGACCTTTATCAAAATTAAAGAAGCTTAATACATTAAATGCACAAGAGCAATTTATTGCAGCAGGAGAGTTAAAGCCTTCTAATGGTAAAGTTATAGGTGACTCAAAAGTATATAATAGAGAAGGAAAAAATGTAGCTAAAACTATTAGAGTTGTTGATAAAAATGGAAATACAATTCTAGAACAAGATGCTAAAGATGAATTCACAATAAACACTAAGGATTTATCATCAGGATTATATGGTGTTCATGTATTATTTGAAGATGAAGGTTTTAGTGGAGTAATGTTCTATTTATTTAACGTATAATAAATGGAAAAATATAAAGTTATTTTGCTTATAAATTAATTTTATAATATAAAAGAACTAACTTTTTAAAATAATTTTAATAAAAGATATGTTTAGAGTAGAGTCTATAGAGAGGGATTCTACTCTATATTTTTTTGTTTATGATACAATTCTAAGCTTAATATAAATTAAGAAGGAGTTTTTAATTTTATTTATAATTTTTAAATATTAAACTAAAAATAATAGGGTATCTAATAATAAATGTAATTTTTATAGGAGGTGATAAAAATGGGTAATAAAAATAGAAATAGTAAAAAGAAAATGGCATCTTTAGGTCTTAGAAAAGATGAAAATGGAGATTATAAGTATATTGACCCTAATGATACAACTTCAGAATTTGTTCCAGTAAGGAATCATGGAAGAAAGTCTTCTCATAATTAAATATATATTTATTAAAGAGTTTTTTATCATAAACCACACACCTGTACTTAAATTGGTGTGTGGTTATTTTATATTTAATGCTTTTTAAAGGAAATATTATTATATCTTCATTAAAATAATTTTTAATATTTTAAGTTATTTGTAATATATTGACATAAAAACATAAATATAGTAATATGTTGTGGAAATAAATTATATCAAATATAAAAAGGGAAATAAGGGGGAAAAACAATGCGGAAAAAAGGTAACAAACTTATTGAATTTGTTAGTAAGATCATGGCTTTTGTTATGGCAGTGACTTTATTATCAAGCTTACCTGTACAAAATGTATTAGCTAATGAGAGCAAAGAAACAAAGGGAGAAGAGTATGAAATCTATCCAATTCCTCAAAGTATAAAATATGATAATGGCACAGTAACTTTAGGGGCTGATGCTAATGTTGTATTTGAAGAAGGAATTGATGAGGCAACAAAAAACAGACTATTAGAGGTTTTATCAATTAAGGGAATTAATTATGAAGAGAGCAATGAAATAAAAGAAGATAAGACAAACTTTCTAATAGGAATAAATAACTCAGAAGGAGTTGTAGACAAGTACTTTACAGATAATAATTTAGCAAATGATTCTCATTTTGAAAATCATGATGCCCATGTAGTATCAGTTAAGGGAAATGTAATAGCTGTATTAGGTAAAAATACTGATTCAGCATTTTATGGTATCACATCTTTAAAAGCAATATTTAATCAATTAGAAGGAAATGAATTAAAGGAATTATTAATTGAGGACTATTCAGATGGTCAATGGCGTGGTTTTATTGAAGGATATTATGGAATTCCTTGGAGCAATGAAAATCGTAAGGACTTAATGAAATTTGGTGGGGATTTTAAGATGAATTCATACATCTTTGCACCAAAGGATGATCAGTATCACAGTCTTAAGTGGAGAGAGCCATATCCTGCTGAGAAGTTAGCTGAAATAAAGGAAATGGTTGATGTTGGAATAGCAACAAAGAATAAATTTATATGGACAATACACCCATTCTTAAAAGATGGTATGAACTTTGGATCAGAAGAAAGTTATAAAGCTGATTTAGAAAAGATAATAGCTAAGTTTGAACAATTATATAGTGTGGGAGTACGTCAATTTGGTGTGCTTGCAGATGATGCTGAGGGAGAAGCTAATAATCAAGTAAAACTTATGGAAGACTTAGAAAAATGGCGTTTACAAAAAGGTGATGTATACGAATTTATATTTGTTCCTAAGGTTTATACAAAGGAATCAGCTGGTGGAGATGTTAATAATGAATACTTAAAAACTATTGGTACAATGCCAGAAACTATTGATATCATGTGGACTGGTGATGTAATACTTGGTTATGTAACTCAAGAGACATTTGAATTCTTTGAAGAAGCTGTAGGACGTCAAGCCTTTATGTGGTTAAACTGGCCAGTAAATGATATTAACAATAAACGTTTACTAATGGGTAAGGGTGAGATGTTAGATCCAACAGTTACAAACTTTAAGGGAATTGTAACAAATCCAATGCAAGAAGCTCAAGCTTCAAAGGTAGCTTTATTTGCTATAGCTGATTATGGATGGAATAGAGCAGATTTTGATATGGACAAGAGTTGGAAAGATTCTTTCAAATATATAGAGCCAGATGCAAGTGAAGAATTATATACCTTTGCAAAACACATGAGTGATCCAGCTCCAAACTGGCATGGATTATCTTTAGAAGAATCTGAAGAGTTAAGACCAGTAATTGAAGAGTTTACAAGAAGATTATGGGAAAAAGAATCTGTTTTAGATTACAGTAAGGTTATTTTAGATGAATATCAAGAGATTTTAGATGCAACTAATAATTTTGCAACTAAATCTAAGAATGAATTATTAAAGAGTGAAATTAAAGGATGGGTTGATTCTTTAAGAGATTTAGCAGAATCAACTATAGCATATATAAATTCAGCAGTAGCTTTTGAAAAAGGTAACTATGAGGAAGCTATGAAATACTATGTTCTAGGAGAAGAAGAGTACACTGATTCAAGATCTCATAGAACTCCTGTAATAAATGGACAATCTAGACCAGAACCAGGTATAAGACACTTAATACCATTTATTAAGGATTTATCTAAAATCATAGGAGATAATATTGACCAAGTTATAAATCCAGATACTACTAAGTTAACACTTCGTCCTTATACAAATATGTCACCTCTTTATTGGGGACATGTTCAAAATATAGCTGATGGAGATAATACTAGATATTCATGCATGTGGATTCGTAATTCAGCTAAAGAAGGAGACTATGTTGCTGTAGAATTAAATGAGGTAACTAAGGTTAATAGCATTACTTTTGAGCAAGGACAAGATGAAGGAGATGCATTTAACTATGGTAAATTCCAATATTCTATGGATGGTGAAAATTGGACTGATGTAGATGGTGTAGATTATGGACCAAAAATGCATAAGATTGTAGTTGAAGATTTAGATTTAACAGCTAAATATTTAAGATTTATCCCTACAAAAGAAATTTTAAATAACTGGATTGCTGTTAGAGAATTCTCTGTTAATAAAAAAGATGAAAATAATATGAAAGTTAATGCATATACAAATGTAGAAGCTTTAGCTAAGAATGAAGTAAGTATTTCAGAGGAAAAAGCTACACTTTCAGATTTAAATGATGTTACTTTATCAAAGGGAGAATATGTTGGAATTAAGTTAAATAAGCTTAGAGAAGTAACTAACATAGTTTCAGATTTCACAAATAATGATAATTTAACATTAGAAACATCAATTAATGGAGTTGAGTGGGTAGAAGCAAAAACTTTATCAGAAACTATAAATGCTCGCTATGTTCGTATTATAAACAATACGGATAAGGATGTAACTTTTAATTTAAATAAATTAGAAGCTGAATACTCTAATAATGATGTGAATTTTGATATTAGACCAACAGCAGAAGCAAAGTTTGAGCCTAAGAACTTAATTGATGGAAAATTAAATACAGCATTTAAACCACTAGAAAGTGCACCTAAATCTGGCCAATTAACTTATAGAATTTCTGACAAAACAGATATTAAGAAGTTTACAATAGTACAAAATCCAAATACAATTTCTAATGCGATTGTATCTATAAGAAATGAAAATGGATGGAAAGAGATAGGAAGTTTAGGAAAGAGCTTTAATGAGTTTAATACAGAAGATTTTGAAAATGTCTTTGAAATAAAGGTAGAGTGGGATGGATTTGCACCTACTATTTATGAAATAGGACTTTCAACAATTAAAGAAGAGGTTCAAGTAGATAAGTCTAAATTAGAAGAAGCTATTAAGGAAGTAGAAAAGCTTAAAGAGGAAGATTATACAAAGGACTCTTGGAGTAACTTAATAGAAAAGTTAAATTTAGCTAAAGAGGTATTATCTAAGGAAGATGCTACTCAAGATGAGGTAGATAATGCTATAAAAGCTTTAAATGAAGCCCTTAATGGATTAGTTAAAAAAGAAGAGACTGAAGGACCAGTAGATCCAGACAAACCAGAAGGACCAATTGCTCCAGAAAAGCCAGTTGATCCTGAGAATCCAGAGAAACCTGAAAATCCTGAAGGTACAGATAAACCAGAAACTCCAGATAAACCAGAGGGTAATTTACCAAACACTGGAGGAGCTTCATCATCAATATTCTTACAATTAGGAGTAGTAATGATGGCTTCAGGAGCTTTTGTATTAAAAAGAAAGAAAAGATAATTTGCTTAAAAGTTAAAAGTCTTAGAAAATAGTTATATGAGAAGCTGCATAGATTTATAGGTCTATGCAGCTTTTTAGTTTAATTTTATTTATATAAATATTTTTATAGGTTTTTATATAAGGTTTATGATGAAATGTTAAATTTCAAAAAAATCAATATTATTTAATAATAAATGTAAAAAATTTGTATATGTGAAAGAATTATCATGGATTTTTTTAAGTTAAAATGGTATTATTATAAGCATGATAAAAATATTTTAATAGTAAAATACACCATGAAAATATAAAAAAAATCTAATTTTTATAGGTAGATTTAAGCAAAGTATTAATTCATTGAAACAATGAAATACTTAATTATAAGCATTTCTTCTTTATGTATTTAGAAAGTTCTAAAAACATTTTAAAAGTATAGTGATAATAAATTACTATATAAAGGTTAACTTAATTGACAGCTTTTTGTTTAGCCTGTCTTTTAAGATGAGTTTAAATATAATATGCGCAATAATTAGTTTAAATAGCATTATAACTTTTGTTTTATGTGGATATAGTATAATATTTGTGCATTTTATAGAAAATATAACAATAGAACATATCAATAGATACTTTTATCCCTTGATATGAATAAAGGAAAGGAGAGATTAGGTGTATGAAAAAGAAATTACCTAAGGAAGCTTATGGTGGTGTAAGCGGTAAAGATTATGTTCCTTATTTTACTGGTAAGTCAAAAAATGGAGTTAATCTTCCTGTACTAATAATAGGTATAGTATTAGCTATTGTTTTTGCTGCTTCTACTGCTTATTCAGGTATGAAGTCAGGATTAACTGTTGCTGCTGGTATACCTGGAGCTATTATAGGGTCAGTTTTTGTAGGAATATTTGCACGTAGTAAAGGTATTCTTGGAAAAAACATAACTCAAGGTATGGCAAGTGGAGGAGAATCTATAGCAAGTGGTATGATATTTGTATTACCAGCAATTATACTAATAGGAAGTGATTTTACTTTCTTAGAGGGTGTAGCTGCAGGTGTAGGAGGAGTTCTATTTGGTATAGGATGTCTATCACTAGTTTATAACTATCTAATAGTTGAGGAACATGGAAAACTTATGTATCCTGAGTCAATGGCAATATCTGAAACTCTTGTTGCTTCTGAAGGAAGTGAAGACTCAATTAAATTTATGGGTATTGGATTTGTTATAAGTGGTATCATAAATGTTTTAACAGGATCATTTTTAAACTTAATAAACAATACTGTTACATATTTAGGAAGCAAATTTTATAAGTGGAAGTTTTCTACTGAAGTAAACCCACTTTTACTTGGTATTGGATTTATAGTTGGATTAGAAGTATCCCTTACTATGTTTGCAGGATCTATACTTGCTAACTTTGGTATAGCTCCATTAATAGGATATTTCAGTGATATGGCAGAGAAGAGCATGCATTCATGGAATGACGCTTCAATGTTAATTCACCAAATGGACGTAAATGCAATATCAGGAAGTTACGTTAAGTACATAGGAGCAGGAATGATGCTTTGTGGAGGTATTATAGGTGCTATAAAACTTATACCAACTATAATAGTTTCAATAAAAGAAACATTAAAAGCAAGTCCTGTTAACGAAGAAAATGCTGAGAAAAATAGCGGATCTATAATAATACTTTTAGTAGGAGCTGTATTAGCTTTTGTTATAGGATTCTTCATTTCTAATAGCATTGCAATGGCTATAACAGGAGCAGTTGTTTCAATAATCCTATCATTACTATTCGTAATAGTTGCAGGACGTTTAACTGGTACAATAGGAACATCAAACCTTCCTGTATCAGGTATGACAATAGCTTCATTAGTAATATTAACACTAGTATTCGTTATAATGGGATGGACTGGAAAAGCTGATAACAAAGCATTACTTTTATTTGCTACATTTATGGTTGTTTCAATCTCTGTAGCAGGTGGATATAGCCAATCTCAAAAGGTAACATATATAATTGGTGGAAGCAAAAAAGAAATGCAAAACTCTTTCATGATTGCAAGTATAGTTGGTGTTGTTGTTGTTACTGGAACAATATTAGTACTTTCTAGCCAATTATCAATAACAGGAGCAGATGCACCTTTTGCGTTACCACAAGCTAACTTAATGTCAACATTAACTTCAGGTATAATGGAAGGAAACTTACCTTGGCCTATGATAATTGTTGGAGTAGTTATGGCTTTATTCTTATACTTAGTAGACTTACCAATAATGACTGTTGCAATAGGATTCTATTTACCTATATCAACAACTTCTATAATTTTAGTAGGTGCATTAATACGTGTATTTATTGAAAAAATGAGCAAGAGTGATCATGAAAAAGAAGTTAAGGTTTCAAATGGAATAAGTTTATCTTCTGGTCTTGTTGCTGGAGGATCTATTGTGGGATTAATAGGAATAGTTCTACAAGTAACAGGAATAATAACACCTGGAACACCAACTGGTTTTGTAGCTAGCAATGGAATGGCAATAATAGTGCTTATTCTTTTAGTTTTAGCAACTACATTGCCTATTATGAAATCTAAGGTGAATTATAATGGATAATGATGAACTTTTAAATATGCGATTTAAAATCTGTGATAATCTTCAGTATGAAGTTGATGAAGAGGGAATAGTTACTATTTTAGAAAAACAAGATCATAAGATTCAAAGGTTTTTTAGAAAATTGAAATTTAAGATTCCAATGTATAAAAGAACTTCTTTAGATGAATATGGTAGTGAAGTGTTTTTACAAATCAATGGAACTAATACCGTTAAGGAAATTGGTGAAGCTTTAGAGGCTAGGTTTGGTGAAAAAGTACATCCTCTTTATGAAAGACTATTAGTTTTTCTAAATCACATATATTTAAATTGCAAGTATATTGAAAAAGTAGAATAGATTTTATCTTGTAACCTACAAAAGTCTTTTTATAGATTTTTGTAGGTTATTTTAATTTTAGGATATATTTTAAGTGAGTTGTAATTTTGAAAATATTTAACTTAAGGAGCGTTTAAACCTTTCTTAAATAAGGAAAGATATTTTAAGTTTATAACAAACCATCCCTATAATCATATTTATTGTTTTTAAGTTATGGAAGAAATATTTAATATTTTTAAAACTATGCACAGAAAATATTGACTAAGAATAAGTAGATGCTATAATAAACAAGACTTGATAATAATTATTAATAACAAATGAAATGATTATTCATCATAAGAAATATAGGACATTAGGAATAGGGACATTATTATGAAAAATCAATATGAACTAAAGAATGAAAAAATAGGGAGATTACTTTTAAAATATTCACTACCAGCTATACTATCTATGATGGTAACTTCCTTATATAACACTGTAGATAGAGCTTTTATAGGATCTATTAAGGATATAGGAGCCCTTGCCATATCTGGCTTAGGAGTAACTATGCCCTTGTTTACAATATTAGGTGCTTTCTGCGTTGCCATATCTGTAGGTGGAAGCACTAATATATCAATAAAGCTAGGGGAAGAAAAGAGGGAAGAAGCTGAAAGAATATTAGGAAATACTTTTATATTATCCATAGTTGTTGCTTTAATCATTATGATCTTTGGATTCTCATTTTTAGAAAAAATACTATATTTTTTTGGTGCAAGTAAGGAAACTATTATATATGCAAAGGATTATATGAGGGTAATACTTATAGGGGCATGGTTTAACTTTCCTGGATTTGCTCTTAATAATGCAATAAGAGCTGAGGGAAATCCAAAGTTAGCTGGTAAAATCATGATAATAAGTTGTGTTTTAAACATAATTTTAGACCCAATATTTATATTCTTATTTCATATGGGAATTAAGGGAGCTGCCTTAGGAACTATAATTTGTCAATTCATAGTTTTTCTTTGGACAATGTATTATTTTACCTTAGGAAAGTCAAACTTAAAGTTAAGGATTAAAGGAAAGATATTAAATAAGAATATTTTAAGGGCAATAATCTTAATTGCTTTAACTCCGTTTTTTATGGAGCTTGCAGCAGGATTTATACATTTAATAACAAATAGAGTGCTTAAGGATTATGGTGGAGATTTAGCTATAGGTGCAATGACTTCAATAACATCTATATATCTTTTGTTTTTGATGCCAGTCTTTGGACTGAGCCAAGGAATGCAAACCATAGTTGCATATAATTATGGAGCGAAGGAGTATAAACGTGCTAAAAAAACTCTATTAATGACTATAATAATTGCAACTTTAATTTTAACTCTAGGCCTTGTACTTATTAGAATTTATCCAAGGGAGTTTATTAATATATTTACAAAGGATAAGGAGTTAATAAATATAGCACTTAATGGGTTAAAAATATATACAATTGCCCTACCCACCTTAGGGGTTTCAATCTTAGGGGCAGTATATTTTCAGTCTATAGGAAATGTTAAAAAGTCAATTTTTTTAAGTTTATTAAGACAAGTTATACTATTTATACCTATTGTATTTATAATACCTAGAGTATATGGACTAAATGGAGTGTGGATTTCACAACCCTTAGCTGATATTTTAGCTACCCTGATAATACTTATATTTTTAATAAAAGAATTTTACATAAGAGATAAGAGTTATGCAATTTCCATAGAAGAAAGTGAATAGCTAATTAAAGAAATTTACATAAAAATACTTTAATTACTAAGTGGATAAGAAGAAAAAAGCCTGTTATAATATTTTCTAGAATCTTTAAAAAAAGGAGAAACAAATGAAGTATTATTTAGCACCAATGGAAGGGATTACTGGATTTATATATAGAAATTCTTATGAAAAGTTTTTTGGCGGAATTGATAAATACTTTGCCCCTTTTGTTGTTCCAAATAGTAGTAAAAGTCTTAAAACTAAGGAATTAAGAGATGTTTTGCCAGAGAATAATAAAGGAATAAACTTAGTTCCACAAATACTTACCAATGATTCAGAAGGGTTTATTTTAACAGCTAAAAAGCTTAAGGATTTAGGATATAATGAAATAAATTTAAACTTAGGATGTCCCTCTGGAACAGTTGTTGGTAAGAAAAGAGGGTCAGGTTTTTTAGCTCACAAGGAAGAACTTGATAAGTTTTTAGAAGAAATATTTAAAATAGATGACATAAAAATTTCAATAAAAACTAGATTAGGAATGGATAAGCCTGAGGAATTTTATGAACTTATAAAAATTTATAATAAGTATCCTATGGAGGAGCTTATTATTCATCCTAGAACAAGACAAGATTTTTATGGAAATAAACCTAATTTAGAGGTTTTTAAAGATGCAATTTCTTTAAGTAAGAATCCAGTTTGTTATAATGGAGATATTTTTACCTTAGAGGATCATAATAAATTGGTTGAAGAATTCAAAGAAGTGGATAAAATAATGTTAGGAAGAGGGGTCTTAGCTAACCCAGCCTTAATGAATGAAATTTTAAACAATGAGTTTATGGACAAAAAGGTATTAAAAGAGTTTCATGATGAAATATTTAGTAAGTACAGAGAAGTATTTAATGAAGATAGAAATGCAATGTTTAGAATGAAGGAGCTATGGGGATATATGATATATATGTTCTCAAATAATAAAAAATATGCTAAGAAAATAAAGAAAGCTCAGAAAGTAGTTGATTATAACCAAGCTGTTACAAGTCTATTTTTAGAACAGGATATACTTAAGGGAGCTGGATTATTTAGTAGTGAAGAGTAAATATAAGATATGTTTCTTTATATTTAATATATTTATTTTAAAATCTATCAGACTTTAGTTTTATTGTCTGGTAGATTTTTTATTATAGGAATAAGAATAGTATAGTAAAAAATAGTAAATTAGAAAGTGTGCTATAATTACATTTATTAGAGTAATTAGACTTTTAACTAATATAATGAAAATATGGAGAGAAATTATATGAATGAAGAAAAGATTATTAAGAAACTTTCAGGTTATGATGATTTTAAGTGTATAGCTGATAGCTGTAAATTCACTTGTTGTGAAGGATGGGATATTGATATAGATAAGGATACATATGAAAAATGGAAAAATAATAAAGAACATTCTAAATACCTTTTAAATAATGTAAAAGTGAGAGAAGTTAATGGGGAAAAATTATACTTTATAAACAAAGATACCTTTGAAGCGTGTTCTTTTTTAGATTGTAAGGGACTGTGTAATATAGTTAAGTGTAAAGGGGAAGAGTATTTATCTAAAACTTGTAGTACATTTCCAAGAATAAGTAATGAGTTTGAATATAGAAAAGAGCTTTCTTTATCATGTTCATGTCCAGAAGTTATGGAAATATTAGATAATATAGATAGTGAGATTATAATAAATCAATTGGAAAAAATAAATAAAGAAGATATACCATTAGAGCTTAAATTGAGGGATACTTTAATAAATATAATGTATGAAGAGGGATTTTCCTTAGAAGAAAAATTACTTTTAGGTTTTGAGATGTTGTTAAATATATTAGAAAATGAAAGTTATACTAGTGAAGATATTTTCTTAGATGAACTAGAAAAGTATAGTAACATAGAGTACATAAAAGAAGTGATTTATCTATATAATGAAATAAAAATAAATAAAGGTGAATCATTAGAGGAAGTAAACTCTCTGTTTTTAGATATTATAGAAAATTATAAGAGTATTTCTAATCTAAAGTGTGTACTAGAAAGAGTATCTGATTTTGCTGAAAATACTAATATAAATCTTTTAAGTGAAAAGTGGGAGAAATATAAAGAATCATTTAAAGAATTTGAAGATTTACTTAAAAAATGTATTATATCTAAGATATTTAGTAATTGTACAAGTGATGATATGGAAGATATGATAATTTCTTTCCAATTAATTATATTAGAATATTTATTAACAAGATATTCTGTATTTTTAAATTATTGTATTAATGATGAAAAAATACAAAGGGAAGAGATAAAGAATAATATTATTACTTTTTCAAGAGTTATTGAAAATAATAAAGATGCTGTTATAGAGTTCTTAAATGATGGCTTTGAGGAGATAATTTTAGAAATAGGTTATCTATGTTTTATAAGTTTGGTCTAAATTGTATTTTAAACTAAGAAGAGATTTAAAACTATGTATAAGTTTACATATATAAGTTAACAATAACTTAAAATTTTTTATTTAAATACCATATTTAAGACAATAATCATATTGAAAAATATATATGATTATTGTCTTTTTGTGTTTATATATGGATTTTATTTATTATTATAGGGATTTTCTATGGTTGTATAATATTCGTGATTTTTATTGGAATATGAATAAATTTTTAATTTGATTAATTTAAAGGTATTAAAATAATATAATTTACGAATATTATTTTATATTATATTGACAATATACGCAATAAAAAGTAGAATAAAATTAAATTATGTAGAAATTAAAAACAGTGAGTAAAGATACAGCACTTAGAGACGGAGGAAAAACATGAGGAAAATAAGCCAGTATTTATTATTTATACCCTGCATAGTATTAGTAGCATATTTTATGATAGTTCCATTAGTAGATGTAATAATTCCTACTTTCACTAATACAAATGGTGGTATGTTTAGTGCCTATAAAGAATTTTTCACAGATTCTTATATGATGTCAATATTTTGGAGAACCATTAAGATATCTTTAGTATCATCTATAATTTGCATGTTTATAGGTGTGCCAGTTTCTTATTACATATCAAGAGTTTCTAAAAAGGTGAGAGGTTTTCTTATAGCCTTAACAGTCTTTCCCATATTAACAAATTCAGTTGTTCGTTCATTTGCTTGGATGAGTATCTTAGGAAAAAATGGAATAATCAATAGTTTATTAATGAAGTTTAATTTAATACAAGAGCCATTATCACTACTATATACAGAAGGAGCTATTATAATAGGTACAATTTATATTTTCTTACCACTTATGATTATCTCCCTAGTAGGAGTTATGGAAAATATAGATAATGACTTATTAGAAGCAGCAGAAAGTTTAGGAGCTAATAGATTAAAAGCATTCTTTAAAGTTGTATTTCCACTTAGCTTACCAGGATTAATAGTTGGAACAGTTTTGGTATTTACAGGTTCCTTAACAGCTTACACAACACCTCAATTATTAGGAGGAAATAAAAATACGGTTTTAGCAACTTTAATATACCAAAAAACTATGACATTAGGTGATTGGCAAGGGGCCGCAGTTGTAGCAACAATAATGATTGTAGTCACTTTAATAGTAATAAAGGGGATTAACTTCCTAGCATCAAGATTAGATAAGAGAGGGGTTTCTTAAAGTGAAGAAGAGCAAAGTATTAACAACCTTCGTTGTTTTGGTTTATATATTTCTATTTGCACCGCTAGTAATTATTGCCATGACTAGTATAGGAACAGAAAATTATATAGCATTTCCTCCAAAAGGATTTAGTTTGCAATGGTTTATTACAGTATTTAAATCTGAGTCATTTATAAAAAGTATGGGGACAAGCTTCTTAATATCTACAGTATCTACATTATCAGCTTTGGTTATAGGAATGCCGGCGGCTTATGGATTAAGTAGATATAACTTCAAAGGAAAAGATATTCTTAAGAGTTTCTTCTTTTCGCCTTTAATAGTTCCTGGAATAGTAGTGGGATTCTCATTGTTTCAGTTTTTATTGGTAAAGATGAACTTATCAGTATATGCTAGTTTGTTTATTGGACATACTTTAATAATAATTCCTTACATCATAAGAGTTGTAGGATCAAGTTTAGAGGGGTTTGATTATTCCATAGAGGAAGCAGCTATGAGCTTAGGATGTAAAAAATCACAAACTTTCTTTAAAGTAGTTTTACCAAATATAACATCAGGGGTAATGGCAGCATTTATGTTGGCTTTTATAAATTCATTTAATAATGTTCCAGTATCTATATTTCTAACTGGACCAGGAGTAAGCACATTACCTACAACTATGATGAACTATGTTGAATATAATTATGATCCAACAGTATCAGCTTTATCAGTAATCTTAATGATATTAACTATTGGAATTATGTACATATTAGAAAAAACATTAGGATTAAATAATTTTGCAGGATAGAATTTAAGTTAAAAATTTATTTGGAGGATGAAAACATGGATTTAATAAACCTACAGAATATAAATGTTTCTTATGATAAGAAAAATAATATATTGGAAAATCTAAATTTAAAAGTTAAAAAAGGAGAATTAGTTTCTCTTTTAGGACCAAGTGGGTGTGGAAAGACAACAACATTAAGGGTTGTAGCTGGATTTATAGAACCAACAGCAGGAAAGTTTTTATTAGGAGATGAAGACTATACAAATATACCTGTTCATAATAGAAACTTTGGATTAGTCTTTCAAAGCTATGCATTGTTTCCTCACTTAACAGTAGAAGAAAATGTAGCCTTTGGATTAAAGATGAAAAAGATGAGCAAAGAAGAAATAAGAAAAAAGGTTGATGATATATTAAAAGTTGTTGATATGAGTCATTTAGCAAAGAGGTATCCAAAGGAATTATCTGGAGGACAAAGACAAAGGGTTGCCATAGCAAGAGCCTTAGTAATAGAGCCAAGTCTTTTATTACTAGATGAACCTTTAAGCAACTTAGATGCTAAATTAAGATTAAAAATGAGAGTTGAAATAAGAAAACTTCAACAAAAGCTTGGAATAACAACATTATTCGTAACTCATGACCAAGAAGAATGTTTTTCAATTTCAGATAAAGTAGCAGTTTTAAATAAAGGGGTAATAGAACAATTTGATACTCCAGAAAATATTTATTCAAATCCAGCAACAGAGTTTGTTGCAAGATTTGTAGGTTTTGAAAACTTTATAGATTTAATAAAGGTATCAGAAGATACATACAAAAATGAGAGTGGAATTAACTTAAAAGTTAACAAGGTTAAGGATAAGAATGAAGTAAAAGCAACTATAAGACCAGATGATATAAAGATTGTAAAAGAGGATTTAGAAAACACTGTAGATGGAGTTATAGAGGTTAGAACTTTCTTAGGAAAGGCATACCAATATGATATTAAAACAAAACTTGGGAATCTAATTGTAAATAGTGAAAATGACGGCATATATGAAAAGGGACAAAATATAAAACTTCAATTACCAGTGGATAAAATAGTAATTTTATAAAACTTAAATATAAAAAATATGTTTATAAAGGAGAATCTTATGAAAAAGAAAATTTTAGCAACCTTATTAACAGGATTAGTACTAGGGACATCTTTAGTTGGATGTGGAAAAACAGAAGGAGCAGAGGCAGGAAAAAAATTAGTAGTTTCAACTTGGGGATTAAATGAAGATGTATTAAAGGAGACAGTATTTGAACCATTTGCTAAAGAACATGGTGTGGAAATAGTTTTAGATATAGGTAATAACTCAGAAAGATTAACTAAGATAAAAAATAATCCTAACTCACAAATAGATATAACTTATTTAGCAGAATCTTTTGCAGAGCAAGGAGTAGAAGCAGGTATATTCGATAAATTAGATTATTCAAAGATTCCTAATGCAAGTGAGATGAATGAAAAGGCTAAATCTACAGTAGAGGCAGGATATGGACCAGCATATACATTAAATAGTATAGGAATAGTTGTAGATCCTTCAGCAGGAATTGAAATAAATTCTTGGGAAGATTTATGGAAACCAGAACTTAAAAATAAAATAGCTATACCAGATATTACAACAACTAATGGTCCAGCAATGATAGAAATAGCAGCAGAAAAGGCAGGAGTAGATGTTAAAACTGATAATGGAGAAGCTGCATTTAAAGAATTAGAAGCTTTAAAACCAAATGTTGTTAAAACTTATAGTAAATCTTCAGATTTAGCTAATATGTTCTCAAATGGTGAAATAGTAGCTGCTGTAGCATCAGACTTTGCTTTTGGAACAATTTCAAAAGCTAAACCAGAGGTTATAAATGTAATACCTGAGTCAGGAACTTACTTAAACTTTAATACAATAAATATAAATAAGAATTCTAAAAATAAAGATTTAGCTTATGAATTTATTAACTATGCATTAAGCAAAGAAGTTCAGGAGAAAACTGCTAAAGCTTTAAATGAATCACCAGTTAATAAAGAAGTTAAATTAAGTGAAGAAGAAACTAAAAACTTAACATATGGACCAGTGGTTGATAATGCTAAGGTAATTGACTTTAAGTTTGTTAATTCAGTAATGGATCAATGGGTTAATAACTGGAACAGAATAATGAACTAGTTTGCAGGTAGTGAAATGCAAGTAGAATTAATTATTAAAAATTTAAAGGTATATAATAGTTATTTTAAAAAATTCATAAAAAGTGATGTCTTAATAAATAAGGGGAAATTTCTTCATATAGGGAAAGGATATGAAGATAGATTATGGTCTGAAAATGTAATAGATGGGGAAGGCAAATATATAATTCCTGGATTAATAGATATACACATGCATATAGAGAGTTCTATGACTATTCCAAGGGAATTTTCTAAGGCGGCAATAAAACATGGGGTCACTACAGTAGTAGCTGATCCTCATGAAATTGCTAATGTTTTTGGGATAAGAGGTATAGAAGAATTTATTAAATTTAAGGGGAATCTAGATATATTTTATGGCATACCTAGCTCAGTACCTTCAACTTCAAGTTCACTAGAGACAACAGGGGAGAAAATAACTCACAATGAGGTAAAAAGATTATTAGAGTATGATAATATTATTTGTCTTGGAGAAGTAATGAACTTTAAAGACTTAATAGAAGATGATGATTCTAATATAAATAAAATAATAAATATAAGTAAAGAAAAAAATATACCTTTAGAAGGGCATTGTCCTAAAATACAAGGAGTAGATTTATCACTTTATATTTATAGAGGGGTTAATGGGGATCATACTCAGCAGTCAGTTGGATCCCTTCAAGAAAAAATTCAAAATGGTATGTTTATAGAGATGCAACATAAATCAATGACATTAGAGAATATAAAATTTTTGATTGAAAATAATTTATATGAGCATTTTGCATTAGTAACAGATGATGTAATGGCAGATAAATTAGTTAAGGGGCATCTTGATGAGATTTTAAAGGAAGCCGTAAAGCTTGGAATGTCTATAGAGAATGCAATATATGCATCTACATATACACCAGCTAGAAGAATGAATCTTTTAGATAGAGGAACAATTGCACCTGGAAAGCTAGCAGATTTTATATTGTTAGATAGTATAGAAGATTTTAATATATATGAAGTTTATAAAAATGGGGAAATGGTTTTTAATAGAGATAAGGGGTTAAAAGAAGAGTTTTTTGAAGATAAAAGCAAATTAGATTATAGATTTTATAATAGTATAGAATTAAATAATATTACTAAAGAAAGTTTAGAGGTTAAAGTACCAAATAAGTATAAAAATAAAGTAAATTGTAGAACTATGAAAGTCTTAAAGAATACTACTTTTACAGAAGAGGGAGAAGTAACTTTAAATGTTTATAATAATATTTTACAATGGGAAAAGAGTAGCTGTGCATTAATTGCTGTTTTTGAGAGATATGGTAAAAATAATAATATATCTTTTGGATTAGTAGAAGGAGAAATTATAAAAGAGGGAGCAATAGCAACTACTTGGGCTCATGATCATCATAACCTTATGGTAATGGGAAGAAATATTAGTGATATGACTATAGCGGCTAATGAGGTTATAAATTCTAGGGGAGGATATGTAGTCTCAAAAAATAATGAAGTAATTGCTAAATTAGAGTTACCAATAGGTGGAATAATCAGTGATGAACCTATTGAAATCATAGGAGAAAAGCTAGGGGAAGTTAGGAGTGCCATGAGAGATTTAGGATATAATCATATGAATGAAATTATGTCATTTAGCACTTTATCTTTACCTGTTAGTCCTGCATTAAAGATAACAGATAAAGGGTTAATAGATGTTAAAAAAGGTAGTATTGTTTCTTTATTCAAATAAAGTCTATATTAAGTGATTATTGATTTTTATTTAGTTAGCTTTAACTTAATTACGCAAAGTAATATAAAAGGAAAGTAAGGGGATGTATCTTAGTAGATATAGCCTCTTATTTTTAGCTATATTTTAGGTGGATTTTGGAGGGGATAATATGAGTAAAATAGTAACTTTAATAAAAAATGTTACAGTTATTACTATGAATGAACATAAAGAAATTATAGAAAATGGTTTAGTTGTTTTTGAAAAAAATAAAATAGTATATGTTGGAACTGATGTAAGGACAGAAGAAAAATTAAAAAGAAGTGGATATAAAGTTGAGGTAATAGATGGTGAAGAGGGAATATTAATGCCAGGTATGATAAATTGTCATACTCATGGGTCTATGGTTCCTTTTAGAAGTTTAGCTGACGATTGTAAGGATAGATTAAAGAGATATTTATTTCCTTTAGAACAAAGATTAGTTGATAAAGAATTGACTTATATAGGAGCAAAGTATGCTATAGCAGAAATGTTATTAGGTGGAGTAACTACCTTTTGTGATATGTATTATTTTGAAGATGAGGTAGCGAAAGCTGCTAAAGAATTAAATATGAGAGGAGTGCTTTGTGAGACAATAGTAGATTTTCCTTCGCCAGATTCAGAAAAGGCTTTTGGAGGGATAGATTATTCCATAAAATTTATAGAAAAATGGAAAAATGATGATTTGATAACTCCAGGAATAGCTCCTCATGCACCTTATACAAATACAGAGGAATCATTAAAGGAAGCATATAAAATTAGTAAAAAATATGATGTTCCTATAACTATGCATTTAGCAGAAATGGACTATGAGTTAGAGGAATATAAAAATAAATATAATCTTACTCCAGTTTCTTATTTAGATAAGCTTGGGGTTTTAGACTCTAATTTTATAGCGGCCCATGCAGTTTTAGTTAATGAAGAAGATATAGAAATTTTAAAGAAGAATAATGTTAATATATCTCATAATATAGGGGCAAATTCTAAAGGCGCTAAAGGAATAGCACCAATATTAAAGATGAGAGAAAAAGGAATAAATATTGGACTTGGAACAGATGGTCCTATGAGTGGAAATACTTTAGATATATTAAGCCAGATGTCACAAGTGGGAAAAATTCATAAATTATTTAATAAAGATAGAACTTTACTACCATCAATAGATTTAATAGAAATGGGAACCATAGGTGGAGCTAAAGTTTTAGGAATTGATAAAGAAGTTGGATCTATAGAGGTTGGTAAAAAAGCTGATTTAACTTTAATAGAAACAAAATCAGTAAATATGCAACCTATATATGATTATTATGCAACAATAGTATATTCTGCTAATCCTAGTAATGTAGAATTAGTAGTTGTTGATGGTAAGATTGTTGTTAAGGATAAAAAATTAGTAAGTGCTAGCTTTTCTGAAGTAAGAAAAGATTTACTAGGTTTAACAGAGAAAATAAAGAAAATTTCTAAAGAACTTTAGGGTTTTATATAAGAATAAAGCTTAATTAAACTTAATAGAATAAAAACACATTGAGAAATTCAATGTGTTTTTTAGTTATAATTTTTATTATTTACTACTAAATAAATAATTTATAATGATAAATTATTTTATAATAGTTAAAAAGTTTTTATGACTTTACCATGAATTTACTTAATGGTATTATTATACATATAAGTTAAAATAAGTAAAATAGCTTATATGTATATTTAATAAGGGGGGAAATTAATATGCAATCATTTAACAAAAGGGGGACAGCTTTAGGAGCAGCAATTGCATTTGCTTTAACCTTAGCACCTACTTTAGTAATGGCTGAAACAAGACAAATTCCTGAATCTGAAACAGTAAATGTTGGATTCATAAAAGATGGAGAGAGATCAACAATATTCAATCAAAACTGGAAGTTTTTTAAGGGAGATCCTTCTGGTGCTGAAGGGGTAGACTTTGATGATTCTTCATGGAGAGGACTAAACTTACCTCATGATTGGAGTATTGAAGGAGATTTTACTGTTGAAGGGGAAGCTGAAAGTGGATTCTTATTAGGAGGAACTGGATGGTATCGTAAAGCCTTTGTAGTTCCTGAAAAGTATAATAGTAAAGATTTTACATTAAACTTTGATGGAGTATATATGAATGCTGAAGTATATGTAAATGGTAAAAAGGTTGGTGAGCATAATTATGGATACACTTCTTTTGCCTTTGATATTACTGAAGCTTTAATATGTGATGGACAAACTGAAAATATAATTGCTGTTAAGGTATCTAACCCAGTGCCAACTAGTAGATGGTATTCTGGAAGTGGAATTTATCGTGATGTAACTTTAAGTGTAACAGATTCTATTCATGTTGCACATTCAGGAACAACAGTTACTACTCCAAAACTTGAAGAGCAAAAAGGTGGAGACGTAGATGTAGCTATTGAGACAATTGTTGAAAACGAGTCCAAAGATAATTCTATGGTTACTGTAAAAAGCACAGTAGTAAATTCTAAGGGAGAAGAAGTTAGTGAGGCCGTAATAAATGAACAGAGTATTGGAGTTAATGAAAGTTATACTTTCAAGCAAACTGCTATTGTAAATAATCCTGATTTATGGTCAGTTGATAATCCAAATATGTATAAGGTAAAAAGTGAAGTATTATTAGATGGAAAGGTTATAGATACTTATTTTACTGATTTTGGATTTAGATATTATAATTTTGATAAAGATACTGGATTCTCTTTAAATGGAGAAAATATGAAATTAAAAGGTGTTTGTATGCACCATGACCAAGGGGCTTTAGGAGCAGCATCTTATTATCGTGCAGTAGAACGTCAAATGGAGAAAATGAAGGAAATGGGAGTAAATGCAATCCGTGTTTCTCATAATCCTGCTAGTGAAATGTTATTAGAGATTTGTAATCGTTTAGGTTTATTAGTTATTAATGAAGCCTTTGATACATGGACAAATCCAAAGAACGGAAATGTAAATGACTTTTCTAAGTATTTTAATGAAGTAATAGGAGAAGATAATGAAATTTTAAATGGTTCTCCAGAAATGACATGGGGAGAGTTTGAAGCTAGATCTATGGTTAAAAACTCTAAGAACAATCCATCTATAATAATGTGGTCAATAGGTAATGAGGTGTTAGAAGGAATTAGTGGAAGTGCATCTAATTATACTAACGTAGCTCAAAATATAATTGATTGGATTAAGGATGAGGATGAAACAAGACATGTTACTATAGGTGATAATAGAACTAAAAATGGAGATAGAACAGCAGAGGCTATTTCAGAGGTGGTTGATGACAATGGTGGATTAGTTGGATTTAACTATGCAAATGAGACACAGGTTGCACAGCAAAGAGCAAACCATCCAGATTGGACATTATATGCTTCTGAAACCAGTAGTGCAATACACACTAGAGGATATTATAAAACAAAGGGAATAGATTATGGAAATCATCGTATTTCAGAGTATGATAATAATCAAACAAAAGTTGGTTGGGGACATTCAGCTAGTGATGCTTGGAAGTTTGTAATCAAAAATGATTATAATGCTGGAGAATTTGTTTGGACAGGATTTGACTATATAGGAGAACCTACTCCTTGGAATGGTACTGGTACAGGTACAGTTGGTGGAGGAAATGGAGCAGCTCCAAAATCAAGTTACTTTGGTATAGTTGATACTGCAGGATTTGAAAAAGATATTTATTATTTATATCAAAGTCAATGGAATGATGATGTAAATACATTACATGTACTTCCAACATGGAATAGAGAAGATATAGTTATAGAAAATGGAAATGTTGAAGTAAACGTATTTACTGATGCTCATAAAGTTGAATTATATCTAAATGATAAAAAAGTTGGAGAGCAAACCTCAACTGAGCATACAACTGATGCAGGATACAAATATTATACTTTTGGAAATGATTCATTGTATCCAGTATTTAATGTTCCTTATGAAGAGGGTACCTTAACTGCTAAGGCTTATGATAAAGAAGGAAATGAAATCACAAATACAGAGGGAAGAAATACAGTAAAAACAACTGGGGAGGCTTCTACTGTAAGATTAAGTGCAGATAGAGATACTATTGATTCAGATGGATATGATTTATCTTATATTACTGTAGATATTGTTGATGAAGATGGCAATATAGTTCAAAATGCAGATAATAGATTAAACTTCCAATTAGAAGGGGATGGAAAAATTGTAGGTGTTGACAATGGAGATCAAACTGATACAGATTCTTATAAACCTACAAGTGATACAGAAGCTTCTAGAAAAGCATTAAGTGGTAAGGCATTAGTAATAGTTCAATCAACTAAGGATGCTGGAAATATAAGATTAAATGTTTCAGGTGAGGGATTACAATCTCAATCTATAGAAATTAATACTGTAAATAATGCTGGAGAAGATAAGTTCTTAGAATCTTATGAAATAGTTAAAGATTACTATGTTAATTTAAATGAAAAGCCAGAGTTACCAAGTACAGTAGAAGGAAGATACAGTGATGGAACAACTGAGACTTTTAATATTTCATGGAATGATTATGATGAATCACAATTAAATACTCCTCAAGTATTTAAGATAAATGGTAAATTAGAAGGAACAGATGTGGCTGTAAATGTAAATGTCCATGTAATTGGTGATGTGGTTTCAATGGAAAATTACTCAACATTTACTTATGCTGGACAAACTCCAACACTTCCTAAGACTGTTAAAGGATATTTAGCTGATGGAAATGAAAGTGAAGAGTTTAAAGTGGATTGGAATTTAGAAGGCGTAGATTTCTCTGAGCCTAATACAACAGTTGAAGTTTTAGGAGAAGTATCCTTATTAGGTAAGACATATACTGTTACTTCAACAGTGCGTGTAGTTGAAGCTTTAAAAGCTGCTGCTAACTTAGCTATAAATAATTCTTCTAACAAAGATGTTCCTGCTTTAAGCCAAAGTTGCGTTTCTACAGCTGATAACTTAAATTCTATTAATAATGGAATAACTAATAATAGTTCAAATACAGGAGAACGTTGGACAAACTGGAATGAAAGAAATTTAACAGAGAATGGTGAACCTAAAGGGGCATATGTTCAATTAGACTGGAAAAACAAATATAATATAGATAGACTAGATTTATGGTTATTTACTGATAATATTTATGGAAGAATTCCTAAGAAAGTTGAAATAAGTTATAAAAATGAAGCTGGTGAATATGAGGTAGTTACTCATTCAAATACAACAGAGGTATCATACCTTGCTGGAGAAACAACTTATTTCTTAGATAAAGTAATAAATACTGATAGTATTCGTGTTTATATGCAACAACCTGAAGTAGGTAAGTGTATTGGATTATCAGAGGTTGCAGTATATGAGTATGTACCACAAGTAAGTGCTAATGAAGGTAATAAATTATCTGAAATAAAATTAGATGGCGAAGCCTTAGAAGGATTTAATCCTGATACTAATGAATATACAGTTAATTTAAAAGAATTACCTAAAACTGTAGAAGCTTCAGGGGAAGAAAATGTGGCTATAACTATATTACCAGTTCATAATAATAAATCAATAATCATTGCTCGTTCAGAATCTGGTGCTAAAAACATCTATACTGTAAATTATGTATTAGAAGAATCTGAAGGGTCAGCAGATATTAATGAGGATGGTTCTATAAATGTAGGAGATTTATCCATAGTATCTAAATATCAAGGAGAGGTTATATCAGGAAATGCTTTAAGTGAAAAATCTGATATAAACAAAGATGGAGTAGTAGATAAAGCTGATATCCAAATAGTTATGGGTAAGATCTTAGGAGAATAATCTTTTAAATAAAAAATAAGTTGTATAAAAGGGGTGTGTATCAAAGTATAATAATAAAACTTACTTTGATACACGTCTATTTTTATTGATTTCTAAAGGGTGAAAATTTCTAAGTAGATTAACTACAAGGTTTCCATAGTTAATGAAATAAATTCTCTTGCAAAGTTATTTATGTCATTTTTAATTCTATTTGCTTCTGAGATAGTTAAATCTCTATCTTCCTTAGAAGCTGCTACTGCAGAGCCATAGGCATTTTCTCCTTTATTAGGTCTTTTTAGAGAGTAGATTAAATTTTCTATAGAATTCTTTAAGTTTGGAGCCTTTTCCATAAGGTATTTAGCTTTGTTTATATCTCTTATACCTTCCTTTAATTTTTCTAATCTAGGAGTAGAATAAAAGGTTTTACCTATGCTATCCTTTTCTGCTGGGTATATAAGAAAAGGGTCTCCAGGTTCCCAATATTTATAAGAAACATTTTCTAAAGGGTTTTCAACCCAACCATCCCATGACCAACGTAAAAAGCCATTGGTGTTTTGATATAGGGAGTACCACATAGTAAAAGCACCTTCTATAGGATCACTTATGGTGAAACTACTTGGATAATCTCCAGTACAGGTGTATATTGTAGTTAATAATCCAAGCTCTTGTCTATGAGTAGCCATGTTTTTCATATCATTAGAATTATGATTTATATGGGATAATCCAATTGATATATCATCTATTCTATCTAAGAAGGAGTAGTCATTTCCACTTTCATAATCCATGGCAGAAGAAATTTTAAAATGCTCATAAGAGTTATTTGTTATGCTTTCAATTAAATCAACACAAGCTTTTAAATCATCCATACTTCTTTCATCCATTGAAATATAAGTTATGTTAAACCATCCTTTTTCTTCAAGATGAGACATAAATGAAGTTAAAAATTGTGTCCAAATGTTTATCCAAAGATCACCACCAGGGTTTGGATTTATGGCTTCTTCTTTATTAGTAGCCTCATTAAAGTACTGAATTCTATTATTCCAAGGGACAATACTGTAACACTTTATTTGGCCAAAGCCCTTTTCAGGATCTAGAATTCCTAAGTCTATATTAAGTTGAATCCACTTATCAAAGTGAGAGTAGTCAAATTCAAAGGTGCCATAGGAGTTTTTTCTCCACTTAATCATTGAAGGGTCACTATCATAAGATTGATGATTCCAAGCTTCATGAACTATAGTAGCTATAACACCACGTCCTCCTATATTTCTATACTCTTTAAGATTATCTTTTAAATATTTAAAATGCTTTTCTGTAAATAAATCTTCTTTGGATATTTTATAATACCTTGCTATGGTGTAAGGATGTTGCCAAAACTCAATTTGAGTATTTGTTTCCCTTGGAAGAGGTTGTACTAAGTTTAAAACTTCAAAGGAATAATCAAAAGTATAGGCTTTTTCTAATTCATCAGCAGTGACCTCAATAGAACCATTATAAATTCCAGGTTTTGCATTCCTAGGAATTTTTATATTAATCCATGCAGAGGCTATTTTATTTTTTTCTATATTTAGTGAACCAGAATTATGAATAATATCTGGGAAAGGTTCAAGAGGAGCAGAAGGATTACTACGTCCTATATTAGCTAAGGTTTCTTTAAGCCAAGAAATCTTAATATTATTTGAAGAGATTAAATCCCCATTTTCATTTATAAAGTCACTTGAAGAAAGGGTAACATTATTAACAGGAGAGGAGTTTGTCCACATAACAATTTTAGAATTAAGTTCATCTCCTATCCAAGCTACCTCATTCCAAGTATTTAAGTTTAATTTCTTTATTTCATCATAATCCTTTTGAAGATAATGAAAGTCAGTAGAGCCAATAGAAGCACCAAGAATAGTATCTTTTTTCATAAAATAAACCTTCCTTCTTTTTCTAAAAATTAGTAATAAATACATTATAAGATAGAAGTTTTAAAAATAGAACATTTAAAAAAAGTATATTGTTAAAAGGGTAAGTAAAGAAGAGATTTATATTACACAATTATATTATAATCTCATAATTTTCTGAATTTATCATATACATTATAAAGGTATAAATTAAAATAGTAGTGTTTTAGAAAAACCTATTTTATGTAGAAACTTTAATTAGATTAATAGGAGGGAAAGAAGTGCAAGTTAATAAACTTTCAAAAAAATCATTATCTTTAACATTAGGGCTCAGTGTGGCTCTAACTAACACAGCACCATTATCAGTATTAGCAAATGGAGCCAAGGTAGAGGATGTTGTAGCTAGTAAGAGCCAAGATAAAATCACTATTGGAAACGAGTACATTTCTAGAGAGTTTTCTATTGAAAACGGGAAGGTATTAACAAGTGAAATAGAAAATAGCAGAGCAAACACTACTTTAGTTCCACAATTAGGTTCAGAAGATTTTATTATAAATACAATACAAGAAAATTCTGATTTACCAGAAGTAGAAGCTAATTCTCCAAAGGAAGTTTTAGATAGAGCTAACTGGAATGCAATCCTTACAGCTAATAGTGGAACAGCATATCCAGCTACAGATATTGAAAAATTATTAGATGGAGATAAAAATACTTATATAGATAGTTATAATATAACAGGTTATCCAACATCATTAAAAATCGATTTAGGAGAAGTTAAAACAGTATCTTCATTTTCTTACCAAAAAAGACCTGGATTTACTGATGCTAATTATGGCAAAAATGGAACTATGGGACAGTACAAGCTTTATGTAAGTGAAGATGGAGAAAATTGGACAGAAGCTGGAGAAGGTGAGTTTACTAGAGAAGACTTTAACTTGCATCAAGAAGGTAATCTTCACAATGTAGGAGATGTTGTTTATGGTAATTTTGATAAAACTTATGAAAGTAGATATATAAGAATAGATCAATTATCAGATGCCTTAGGCAATACACAGGAGTTTTCAGGAGCAGAAATAAATTTATATTCAGATAAATATGAAAAACCAGAGGAACCAATAGCACCTAAAACTGCGATTAAATCAAGTGATTTAACAATAGATACTTCCTCTACAAAGATAGAAGATATTGAAAATGGGAAAAAGCTTACTATTTCATATGAGCCATATGATTTTAATGGAACTGAGTACAATATAGATATGGTTACTGTTCTTGAAAATGATGACCACTATATGAGATCATTCCTTGAAATCAAAACTAATAATGAAAATGCAAAGATAGATTATATTGATTTAGATCACTTTATATTAGAAGATGGCATAAAGGATACTTTATGGTCCCATCCAGATTTAGAAGATGTAACTTCCATATTAATAGGAAAAAATGAATTGATGCTAGGGCAGCCTATTTATGCAAATGGTATGTTCTTTGGATCAGAATTCCCAGCTACAGATACTGATGTAGTGGATGATGGAATGCAAATTAGATATTATAGTGGTAAAAGTTTTGAAGAGTTAGAAAGGGATAATCAATTAACTACAGATGGAAAGTTTGTATCATGGCAAAATGTTGTGGGAGCTGCTAAGGGAGTAGATACAGATGTTGTTCAAACTGATTTCTTTGAATATATATCAGAAATAGCTACACCAACTGATTTTAGAAAGCAATATAATTCATGGTATGATAATATGCTTACAATAACTGATGAAAGTATTTCTAAATCTTTCTATGGAACAGAAAAAGGATTAACAGAAAATGGAGTAGAACCAATTGACTCTTATGTAGTAGACGATGGATGGCATAACTATAGAGATCCAGAATTTAACCCTAATATTTCAAAAGAACAAGCTGGAAATAGTATGAATAGAACTGGATTTTGGGAGTTTAATGATAAGTTTCCTAATGAGTTATATACATCTACAGAGTTAACAAGTAAATTTCAATCAAAATTTGGATTATGGCTTGGACCTCAAGGAGGATATAATTTCTATGGTGGTTTTGCAAGATACTTAGAAAAAATGGGAACTGGATATGCTCAAACTAATAATGGGGTAAATGTTTGTGTTGGTTCAGATAGGTATATTAAGAATTTAACAAGTCTTTTCTTGGATTACCAAAAGAGATTTGATATAGATTATTGGAAACTAGATGGATTTGCTCTTAGACCTTGTACAAGTGAAAATCATGATCACATGACTGGTGGACACAACAATATGTATTATACAACAGACCTATGGGAAAAGTGGACAGATGCTTGGGAAACAATGAGAGCTAGTAGAGCAGAAGAAGGAAAGGACCTATTTATAAATGCAACTTGTTATGTAAACTTAAGTCCATGGATTCTTCAATGGGTAAATACTGTATGGATACAAAATTCACAAGATACAGGAGAAGCTGGTACAGGTTCAAGACATCAACAAAAAATAACTTATAGAGATGCTGTTTATCATGATATTTATAAATCAAACCAAATACAATTCCCTGCAAAGAATATATATAACCATGAGCCAATATATGGTGTATCTGATGGAAGTTTTGCAACTACAGAGGATTTTAGAGATTTCTTATTTGCTAATGCAGTTCGTGGAACAGCATTTTGGGAATTATATTACTCACCATCAATAATGGATGATGAAAAATGGAAAGTTAATGCAGATGTTTTAGACTTTGTGGAAAATAATTTTAATGTTTTAGAAAAGGCTAAGTTATTCGGACATAGAGCTACAGAGGGTGTTTATGGATATTCTGCATGGGATGGCAATGAAGGTATAGTTTCATTTAGAAATCCAACGGGAGAGACTAAAGAGTATACTTTAGATTTAACTGATATAGTAGGAGTTCCAAAGTCAGTATCAAATCTTAAAGGAAATCAAGTATTACCATATAAAGTTGGTGATATAGGATCAGTATCTTATGGAGATAGCATAACTGTAACTTTAGAGCCATATGAAACTAGAATACTTCAATATGGAAAGGTAGATAATAAGGCTTGTGAAATAGTTTCTGCTAAGGTAACTGGAGAGAATGAAATAACTATTAAGTATAATGAGCGTGTTGAAAATGGAGAAGAAGTTTATTCAGTTGAAGGAAATGAAATTACTGAGACTAAATTATTAGATGATTATAGAACAGTTATTATAAGTACTTCTAATAAACTTCAAGGAGAGGCTAAATTAAATATTAATGGAGAAAGAGATGCTCTTCAAAATCCACTTACAACAAGTTTAACAATTCCTGTTTATAATAATGGAAAAATTATTTCAGTACAAAGTGGAGAGGAATTAGTAGGGGGAGAAAATATAAATAAGAAGTATAATGGAAATTCAGACACATACTTCTTAGAACTTAATAAAGCTTATGAGGTTGATACAAATGAAAGCTTTAAAGGAAAAACTGACTTTGCAGTATCTATGGCTATTAATACTACATCATCTAATGTAAACTTATTAAGCCAAGGAGAGGAAATAAAGCTAGCAATTGATGAAGAAGGGTATGTAAACTTCAAAGTTAAAGATTTAAATCTTACTTCAAAGTCAGAAGTAACTACTGTTACAGAAAAGGCTCATGGAACTTTTGGAACTAATGAATATGTAGAAACTTCAACTGAATCAACTTTTGTTGGTAAAGTAAATGATGGAAAATTACATCATATATCTGCAGTTAGGGAGGTTAACGGAGTTCTTAAAGTTTATATTGATGGTGAATTAATGAATTCTGTATATGATAAGTCATTAATAAATCAAGAGATAAATGGTGGAACAATTATGGTTTCTGATAATAACTTTACTGGAGTTATGGGAGATATTGAATTAAGAAATAGTTCAATATACTATGATGAAGCAAAAGAACTTTATAATTCTTATGAAGGCTCTGATATAATTGAGTATAGCAGAGAAAATTGGGCTACAAGTGCTTGTTCAGAAATGAACCCACCAAGTGGTAATGATGGTCCTGCTTCATATGCTATTGATGGAAATGAATCTACTTTATGGCATACAAATTATAGTGGTGGAGATAATCATGGTGGAAATCACTGGCTTTCTGTAGATTTTGGTGAAGAATTAGACTTTGATACAGTTAATGTATTATCTCGTGGAAAAGAAATAAATGGTTCAATTAAAGGATATAAGCTAGAGGCTAATATAAATGGAGAATGGACAGTTGTTAAAGAAGGAGAATTCACAGATGGAGTTGAAGAAAAAATAGAGTTAGATGAAGCTATAAAAGCAAATGGAATTAAATTAACAGCCCTTTCTACATTTAATGGAGCAAACTTTGCAGCTGTAAGAGAAATAAGTGTTACTAAGAAGGATAGAGAAGCAACAGAGGATGAAATAAATGAATTAAAAGCTTTAGTTAAGGAAATAAATAAAGAGGATTATACTAAGGCAACAGCTAATAGATATATTAATTTATCACAAAAAGTAAATGCCTTAGATAAAATTAATTTATCACAATTAGATAGATTAAGAAGTGATTTAAATAAAGCTTATGAAGGATTAGTAGAAGCTAGAGAATTAAATAAAACTTTAGTGGAAGCTGGTAAATTAATTAAGGAAGATTATACAATTGAAAGCTGGACAGTATTTGAAGAGGCATTAAATCATGCAAAAGACTTAAACAATGATATAGAGGCTACTAAGGAAGGGGTAGATGAAGCTACATTAAGATTAAAAGAAGCTATGAATTCTCTTGAGAAGGTTAATAATGAAGGAGAAATAGTTACTGGACCTGTGAATAATTTTGAGGCTTCAGAAATAGCTAAGAAGAACGTAACTGTTACTTGGAGTGTTCCTGAATCTACAAAGGGCTTAGAAGGATATGTTCTTTATAAAGATGGCAAAAAGGTAGCTGAAATAGGTGCAGAAGAAACATCATATAAATTTAAAGGATTAAACAGACATACAATTTATAATTTCAAGATTGCTGCTAAATATTCTAATGGAGAACTTTCAAAGAAGGAAAGTATAACTTTAAGAACTGCTAGATAATAAAGAGCAAGTGGCTGTATCAAGATAAAAATATAAAACTTATAGATAGGTTTTAAGAAGTAAGTATATTCCTTCTTTTTATACTATCTATAAGTTTTCTTATTTATATAGTCATCTTTTTTATATAGTCATCTTTACTTATTTTAAAGAAAGATTATTTTTAAGTAAGAAATATTTTAAATAGCTAATAATTAATTAGGATTAGAAAATTTAAATTTTTCTTTTGATATTAGAATAGAGCATAATTTATAAGTTTTAAATTTAAAGAAAAATTTCTACTGTACAATATAGTAGTAAATTATTTTTATAAGTTAAGCTAAGCCTATTATAATATTTCTAATACTTCTACAGTGTAGTTTCCACCAGGAGCTTCAACTTCTACTACATCTCCAACCTTTTTACCCATTAGAGCCTTTCCTAAATCTGATTCTATACTTATACACATGTTTTCTAAATCTAAATCCATAGTTGTAACTAAAGTAACAACATCCTCATCATCATCTTCAACAAATTTAATTCTAGCTTTGCTGTTAAGACCTAGTGTAGATTTATCATTACTTTCTTCATCAACTATTATTGCTGTTGAAATCATAGTTAAAAGGTATTGTATTCTATTATCATTTTCTCTATAGTTTCTACAAGCTTCCTTATACTCAGCGTTTTCTGATCTATCACCATGGGCTGCTGCCTCAAGTTTCTCTTTCGCAATCTTTGCTCTAACAACAGACATTCTATAGTCTAACTCTTCTCTTAACTTTCTAACGTTTTCCTCTGTCAAATAATTATTCATAATAAGATCTCCCTTAACTCTTAATTCTTTATTTTATCATTATACAACATCTACATAAATTTTAAAGATGTTAAGTAGGAAATAGGAGAGTATTTATAGACTTTTATATTTATCTACAGGAAAAAATATAGCTTTTTATGCTTTAGTGACGGAGTTGTGACAGACTTGTGACGGATTTTTAGCCAGAGTTTTCTTAGTGATACCAAGGGTTTTGACGGAATTGACGGACTTTTTTTACTCCTATATAATAGGGAAAATAAAAAAATAGTATAAAAAAAACACATTTATTAAATACCCTATATATAGTGAGTGAAAAATAGCAAAAGTCTGACAAGGTCTGGCTAAAGATAGTCATATCAATGTTTTAGAGTATGACGGACTTTTTGAAAGTCCGTCATAAACTTGTGAAAGTAAGTCAAAAAACCATTGAAAGTTAAATTTAGAGGTGAATAAGAGTGTTTAATACTATTATTTAATGGGTATAATTAACAATTTTGTTATACATTAAGGGAAAAATAGATATAAAATATGAGTAAAAGGAAAATAGAAAAAAGGTAGAAAAAAATTAAAGGTAGTTTTAAATCAAATATGAAAATAAGAAATAAAGAAGAAAAGGAAGGATATGATATGAAAAAGGGAATTGGGGTAACTATTTCAATTTTAAGTTTAGGAGTTTTTTTAGCTTTATCATTTTTTATTATTGCTAAGAAGGAAATAAAGGATTATAAAAACATAGGGATTGATCTTACTTATGATGAAAGGATTAAAGAACCTATTGAAGAACTCTTAGTTAAGTTTGTTGATTTTGATTATTCTAAGGAAGAGGTTAATTGTGAAGAGATAATTTCTAATAAGGAAGTTGCAGAAAAATATAATTCCGTTTTTAATTCTACACTTAAGTATAATTTAGAAAGTGAATTGAAGATGTCAAAGGTTTCTATAAAAAGTATTGCAAAAGAGCCTGATAATGAATATAGGGTAAAATTCCATAGAGAATTTGAGATAAAGTTTGACAAAAATAGTGATACCATATCAGGTGGAATGGATGATTATACAGCCTATATAGTTGAAAAGAATGGAGAGTTTTATATAGATAGAATTCTTAATGATGTTGATTTTAACCAGTTTAAAAATAGTAAGAGTAAAATAGCTAAATTATTTAAATCAGAGGAAGAGCTTTTTAATGAAGCAATGAAATCTGAAATAGAAGCTAGAAGGAATTATGAGGAATACCTTAAAAATTTATAATTAAAAATCTAAATAAAATAATTGAGAAATAAAACTATATAAGTATAAAGTCAATGATTTAAATAAATATATGGTTAAATATAACTTTAAATTAAATTTTATGATTTTATTTTTGATAAAACAAAAAATATTTTAAATTAAACTTAAAATTAGTTGATTTATTTTAGTTAATATGTAAATATATATATTGTTAAAAATATTTTAACATAAATATATTTATAAAATATTAAAATATAAACATCTAATTTAAAGGGGAAGTTTGAAATGTCAAAGATGAAAAAATGTAAAGTTTGTTCTAAAGAAATAGCATCTAATGCTAAATCTTGTCCTGGATGTGGGGCAAAAAATAAAAAAGCAATATATAAAAGACCATGGTTTATAATATTAGCAATAATTATAATAATTGGAGCTGTAGGAGGATCAAGTCATGATAAATCAACAGTGGCCAACAATGAAACTATAAGTGAAGTAGATCAAAAGCAAGATAAAGAAATTAGTAATAATCAAGGCGGAAAAAAAGAGGTTTTGGTTAAAGAGAATGAAGAAAAATTAGAGAAAAAAGAAGTGAAGGTAGAAAAAGTTCCAAAAGAATACAAGTCTGCATTAAGAAAAGCAAAGGTATATAGTGATACTATGAGCATGTCTAAAGCGGGATTATATGACCAATTAACATCAGAGTATGGAGAAAAGTTTTCTGCTGAAGCAGCTCAATATGCTATAGATAATTTAAATGCAAATTGGAAAGAAAATGCATTAAAAAAAGCAAAAGTATATCAAGAGACTATGGCAATGTCTCCAAGTGCAATATATGATCAATTAGTTTCAGAATACGGAGAAAAATTTACAGCAGGAGAAGCTCAGTATGCTGTAGATAATTTATAGTAGTACATTTAAAATTTATGACTTAGTTTTAAATAAAGATTTTTTTAATACAATAATACAAGAGATATAGAAATTTTCTATATCTCTTAATTTTTTATCTGTTTAATAGCTATTTAAAAGGAAAACTCATTTAAAATAGAATTTTATGTTAAAAATTTTATCTGTTATAATTACATAAAATAATAAATATTGTATAATTATAGAATGTTGATTAAGAAATGGTAATATAGTTTTTAGTTGTTTTAACTAAGATAACTTGTAAATATAAATTTATAGAAACATAGATTATTTTAATGAGTGGGGGAAGAGTTACTTTGGATAGAATTAAATCATGGGAATATGATGATGTTTATAATAAATTTGCCATAAAGGATTTAGATAAATCCTCATTTAAGAGGGGAAGCCATATTCCAATAAAGGTTAGAAAGGTTTTTGAATGTGAAGATATTAAATATGGAGATAAGAAGAAAATAACTCTTATATATAAAGGGGAAGCCTTTGAAGCTGAAATAGAAGGCGAAATCAAAGGTAGAATACGAATGAATTGGCCAAAGTTAATACCTAAAATGAAGGAAGTTTTTAAAAATGAAATAAATGACTTTGAAGATTCTAAAGAGCTTAGTGTAAGAGTGCCTAGATTGAAATTTACAAAGGAAACAGCTATAAAATATGATGTGGAAATGAAAACTAAATATAGTCATGATGTTCTTTGTGAGTTAGAAAGGCTAGATATAGATGTTGAAAATAAAACCATAGAAGAAATGAATGAAGTAGGAGAAGTCATAGAGAGAGTTGTTAAGGCTAGAAAAAATCAAAACAAATTTAGAGAAGCACTATTTAAAAGAGAGAGTAAGTGTAAAATTTGTGGACTAGCTTATAAGGAGCTTTTAATAGCAAGCCATATAAAACCTTGGAGTAAAAGTACACCAGAGGAAAAGCTAAATCCCTTTAATGGATTTTTACTATGCCCAAATCATGATTCCTTATTTGATAAGCATTTAATAAGCTTTAGGGATAATGGAGAAATCATAATATCTAAAAGGCTCTCAGAAAAAGAGCAGGAACTATTAAACATAAATAAGGATATTGTGATTAATATTGAAGAGGAAAATAAGAAGTTTTTAAAGGAGCATAGAGATGTCTTTTATGAAATAGAGAAGGCTTATGATTTAGAGAAAGAGTTGTCAATAAGCAACAAAGAGATATATATTGTTGAAATACTATAAATACAAATTTAATTATATATGTTTTTATTAGCTTAAAAATATATAATACTTTTTATTTGAATTTAGAGGTGAGTTTATGGGTAGTGGATTTAAAGAAGCTATAACAATTAAGGAAGTTATTGATAATATTTATGAAAGAAAATATTTGTTACCAGCAATTCAGAGGAAATTTACATGGAGTAGTACTCAAATAGAAATGTTATTTGATAGTATTTTAAGGGATTATCCAATAAATTCTTTTATGTTATGGAAAATTTCCAGTGATGAAATTAAAAGTAATTATAAATTTTATGAATTTCTTTATGAGTTTAGAGAATTTTATAAAGATAATAATACTAATATAGATACAAAAGGGGTTAATGACTTTTGTGCAATAATTGATGGACAGCAAAGGATGACAAGTCTCTATATAGGGTTAAAGGGTTCTTATGCATATAAAATGCCTAGAAAGTGGTGGCATGATGATGAAGAATGTTTGCCTACTAGAAAGTTATATTTAAATTTGTTATCATCAGTTAATCAAGAATATGATAATCAAAAATATTATGATTTTAGATTTTTAAGTAATAAGGATTTGCAGCATTTTAATAAAGATAAAACATATTATTGGTTTGAGGTTAGAGAAATAATAGGTTTAGATACTATTCAAAAAGTAAATAAATATTTAAATGAAAATAATTTAAGTGAAACAGATTATGCATATAATACTTTATTTAATTTGTTTGAAAAAATACATAAAGATAAACTAATAAATTATTATTTAGAAGAAAATCAAGATAGTGATAAGGTATTAGATATTTTTATTAGAACTAATAGTGGAGGTACGCCACTTTCATTTTCAGATTTATTGATGTCAATAGCTTCAGCTAACTGGAATAAGATAGATGCCAGAAAAGAAATTGATGATTTGATAAATAAAGTTTATAAACTAGGAAAATCACTATTTATTATAAATAAGGATTTTGTTTTAAAAACATGTTTAGTCTTATTTATAGATAATATAAAATTCCAACTTAAAAATTTTGGACATAATAATGTTAAAATTTTTGAGGATAATTGGTTTAAAATTAAGAAAAGCATATTAGCTACCTTTGATTTTATAGAAAAGTTAGGGTTTAATGATAGGACTTTTAGAGCTAAAAATGCTGCAATCCCTATAATTTATTACGTATATCATAATAATTTGGAAGAAAAAATAATAAAAGCAAATTATGATAAAGAAGATAGAGTAAAAATTACAAAGTGGCTTAACATAAGCTTTTTAAAGTCAATATTTGGAGGACAAGCTGATAGAGTATTAGTTAATATTAGAAAAATATTAAAAGAAAATCTAGGAAAGAAATTTCCTTTTGAGAAAATAGTGGATTCATTTAAAGGAGATCCAGTTAAAAATTATTCCATTGAAGAAGATTTTATAGATGGGTTATTAACTGCACAATATGAAAGTAATGATGCATTTTATGTTCTTTCATTGCTATACCCAGATTTAGATTATTATAGTCAAAGTTTTGAGCAAGACCATATGCATCCTGCAAGTTTCTTTAATAAAGATTCCAATATTGAAAATTGTATGGTAGATCAGACTGTAAAGGACTTTATGAGAGATAAAACAATTTGGAATAGTGTTTTAAATTTACAATTACTAAATAGTACTTTGAATAAGGCCAAACAAGATAAATCATTAAAGGAATGGGCAAAATCTAAAAATAAGAAAAATAGTGAGTTATATTTAGATGATTGTATTAGCTTAGATATTGAAAACTTTAAAGAATTTATAGAAAACAGAAAAATTAATTTAAAGAAAGCAATAAAACAAAATATAATTTAACAGAATAAAAATATAGTTTAAAAAGATAGTTGTATAAGAACTATCTTTTTTTATTTATAATAAATAATCTAGAATTAAAATATAAAATATAAAAATTATATGCTTAAAATAGATTTTTTACAAAATAGTTACAAATATTTCATTATATTATATAATTGTAATGAAAATTGTAAATTTAATTAGAAGGTGATTTTATGCTTGAAAAGTTTAAGAATGTAGATGATATTTTAAAATTAGATGTTAAAAAGGATTTTGTTAATAAACTTATAGAAGCAGAAAATTTAAATACATCTAATGAGATAAAAGGAAAAGTGCTTTTAGCAACTATTGCATCAATTACAGTTATTGTTATTACCAATATGGGAAAAGAGGTTTCTAAAGACTTTTTTAAATATAAAATTAAAAAGTCAAGAAATGATACAATAGCTTCTTGCATATCAGATCTTTTTGGAACTGTTGGTAAAGGTTTAGGATGTGTTGCTTGTTATTTAAAAAGTAAGAAATAAATTTATGTTAATAATTGACTAAAATAAATATTATAATCTAAAATTAAATTAAAGAAATTTTAATGATAATTAGAAATTATTTTAGATTTAAAGTTATTGGAGGAATAATCATGGCAACAGCTAATATAGGATTTGAAGAAACTCTTTGGAAATCAGCAGATAAACTTAGAGGAAGTATGGATTCATCAGAGTATAAGTATGTAGTTTTAGGACTTATATTTGTTAAGTATATTTCTGATAAGTTTGAGAGTAAGTATAGAGAGCTTGTAGAAGAGGGAGAAGGTTTTGAGGAAGATAGAGATGAATATGAATCAGAGAATATCTTCTGGGTTCCTAAGGAAGCAAGATGGGAACATATAAAAAATAATGCAAAGAATGAAAAAATAGGTCAAATTATTGATGATGCTATGATTTTAATAGAACATGAAAACCCTACCTTAAGAGGGGTTTTAGAGAAGAGATATGCAAGACCAGAGATTGATAAGAGAAGGCTTGGTGAGCTTATTGATTTAATATCTACTATAAAGCTTCATGAAAATGGAGAAAAAGACCTTTTAGGAAGAGTATATGAGTACTTCTTAGGACAATTTGCCAGTGCAGAGGGGAAAAATGGAGGGGAATTCTACACTCCAACTTGTATTGTTAAAACTTTAGTAGAGATGATAGAGCCTTATAAAGGAAGAATATATGACCCTGCCTGTGGATCAGGTGGAATGTTTATTCAAAGTGAAAAGTTTGTTGAGGAGCATAAGGGAAGAATAGAGAATCTTTCTATATATGGACAGGAACTTAACTCAACAACTTGGAAGTTATGTAAGATGAATCTTGCTATAAGAAACCTTGAAGGAAATATAGGACCACACCATGCTGATACTTTCCATAATGATTTACACAAAACATTAAAGGCAGATTTTATACTTGCAAATCCACCATTTAATATAAGTGACTGGGGAGGAGATAAGCTTATAGATGATGCAAGATGGAAGTTTGGAATACCACCAGAAGGAAATGCTAACTTTGCATGGGTTCAGCATATGGTATATCACTTATCACCAAATGGAACAGCAGCCATAGTACTTGCCAATGGTTCTCTAAGTTCAAACACATCAAATGAGGGAGAAATAAGAAAGAACTTATTAAACTCACATTTAGTTGATGCCATAGTAGCATTGCCAGATAAACTTTTCTACTCAACAGGAATACCAGTATGTGCTTGGATACTTAACAGAAACAAGAAAGACAATCCAAAGTTTAGAAGTAGAGATAATGAAGTCTTATTCATAGATGCTAGAAATCTTGGAGAAATGATAGACAGAAGACATAGAGAGCTTTCAGATGAAGATATAAAGAAAATTGCAGAAACTTATCATAAATACAGAAATCTTGGAGAAGATGAAGAAGTAAAAGATGGAAAAGTAAATGAATATGAAGATATAAAAGGATTCTGTAAAATAGCAACACTAGATGAAATAAGAGAACAAGACTTCGTTCTAACTCCAGGAAGATATGTAGGAATAGAGGATGAAGAGGATGACGGAATTCCTTTTGAAGAGAAAATGGAAACTCTAACAAGTGAATTAGGAGAATTATTCAAAAAGTCAAGAAGCCTAGAGGAGGAAATAAGAAAGAATCTAGGAGGACTTGGCTATGAGTTTTAGAAATACTGAAATTGGAAAATTACCATCAGAGTGGGATGTTAAAACATTAAAAGAATGTTCTACAAAAATAACAGATGGAACTCATAGTACTGTAAAAGATAATAAAGATGGAGAATATTATCTTTTAAGTTGTAAAAATGTGAAAAATGGTAACGTAGTTTTAGGGGAAAAAGAAAGAAAAATAGATTTAGATACATTAAAAAAATTAAGAAAAAGAACTAATATGGATATAGGGGACTTATTACTAACTACAGTAGGTACGATTGGAGAATCTGCAATTGTCAAAGATTTAAATTTTGAGTTTCAAAGAAGTGTAGCTATTATAAAATTGGATACTAAAAAAGTTAATAAAAATTTTGCTTATTATATTACAAAAGATAGATATTTTAAGTATCAAGTGAGTGGAAGAATTAGTGGTTCAGTTCAGAAATGTTTATATTTAGGAGATATAAATAATATAAAAATACCTTTACCATCTTTAGCAGAACAAAAAGCTATTGCTAAAATTCTTTCTGATTTAGATGAAAAGATAGAAGTTAATAATAAGATAAATAAAAACTTAGAAGAAATGGCACAGGCTATTTTTAAACAATGGTTTGTAGATTTTGAATTTCCAAATGAAGAAGGAAAACCATATAAATCAAGTGGTGGAGAAATGGTTGAGAGTGAACTTGGAATGATACCGAGTGACTTTTCTATTATTAATTTAAATCAATTAGGAAAAATAATAACAGGAAAAACACCATCAACTAAAAATTTAGAAAATTTTGGTGATGAATATATGTTTATTACACCTAAAGATGTTAAAGGTGATATGTATGTTACTAATACGGAGAGATTGTTATCTGAAAAAGGGACAGAAAAACTTAAAAATAACAAAATACAACCTAATAGTATAGGGGTAACTTGTATAGGTTCTAATTTAGGTGAGGTTTATATTAATAGTAAATATATATTTACCAATCAGCAAATAAATTCATTAGTTTTAAACGAAGATAGAACCTATCCATATGTATATATACTTTTAAAAAATATGAAAGAAGAATTTTTAAATATAGCTAGTGGTAGTGCTGTACCTATAATAAATAAATCAACATTTTCAAATTTAAAAGTTATTTTACCAAATAAAAACATTTTAAATAGATTTAATGAAATAATGATAAGTAATTTTGAAATTATTAGAAATAACTTGGATGAAAATGAAATATTAGAAAAACTTAGAGACACTCTTCTTCCAAAACTTATGTCTGGAGAGATAAGAGTTCCTTTAGAAAATAATGAAAATTAGATTTTTTTAGGGTTAAGAGGGGATTCTTAACTCTTTATTTTAGATTATGTGGGGTGAGGTTAGTTGAGTTTAATTAATTTTGTTGAAAGTGATCTTGAGGAGGCTTGTATTGAGGTTCTTCAAGAGATGGGTTATGAGTATAAGTATGGGCCAGATATTAGTGTTGATGGAGAGTATCCAGAAAGAGCAAGTTATAGGGATGTTCTTTTAAAGGATAGAATTTTAGATGCTTTATTTAGAATTAATAAAGGCTTTTCAGAGGATTCTATTAAGGATGCATATAGACAAATTACTAGTTTTAGCAGTGCTATGCTTATTGAGAATAATTTGGAGTTTTTTAATCTTTTAAAGGAGGGTATTGATATTCCTGTAAAAAAAGGGGGAGAAATATCCTCTGAAAAGGTGTTTTTAATTGATTTTGAGAATCCTAAAAGAAATGAATTCTTAGTTGTTAATCAGTTTACCATAATTGAAAATGAGGACAGAAGACCAGATTTGGTTATCTTTGTTAATGGTATTCCTTTAGTAGTTGTGGAACTTAAATCAGCTAGTGATGAGAATGTTGGAATTGAGGAAGCTTACAATCAAATACAAACTTATAAAAATGATATTGAAAGTTTATTTAAATATAATGCCTTTTGTATTATATCTGATGGAGTTAATTCAAGATGTGGTACTATAACTTCTAACTATGAGAGATTTATGAAGTGGAGAAGTGTTGACGGAGAGGAAATAGCTCCACTTTATGAACCACAATATGAAGTTATGTTTAAAGGAATGTTACATAAGGAAAGACTTATAGACATCTTAAAAAACTTTATCTTATATGAAAAGTCTAAAAAAGAGGAATTTGACGAAAATGGAGTTAAAATTGGAGAGTATGAAAGTATTATAAAAATTCTTGCTGCATATCACCAATACTTTGCAGTTAATAAAGCTATAGAAAAAACTTTAATAGCAAGTAGTGAAAAGGGAGATAGAAAGGCTGGGGTTGTTTGGCATACTCAAGGGTCAGGAAAGAGCTTTTCTATGCTTTTTTATACAGGAGCTATTACAAGAAAACTAAATAATCCAACTATAATTGTTTTAACTGACAGAAATGATTTGGATGACCAACTTTTTGGAACATTTGTTAACTCTAGATGTATTTTAAGAGAAACGCCTAAGCATGCAGATGTTAGAAAACTAACAGAGGAGCAGAAAAAAGCTAGTGCAAAAAAAGATTCTAAAGAAATTAATGGATTATTTGATTTACTTAATGAAAGAGAGTCTGGGGGAATTATATTTACAACTATCCAAAAGTTTAAGCCAGAAGAGGGAGAAATGTCAGTTTTAACAGATAGAAAAAATGTTATTATCATGGCAGATGAAGCACATAGAAGTCAGTATGGACTAGATGCTAAAACAAACAATAAAGGGGAAGTTAAGTATGGATATGCTAAATATCTAAGAGATGCACTTCCTAATGCTTCTTTCATAGGATTTACTGGTACTCCTATAGAATTAGAAGATAAGTCAACCTTAGCTGTTTTTGGAGATTATATAGATATATATGATATGACAAGAGCAGTAGAGGACGAAGCTACTGTTAAGATTTATTATGAAAATAGAATAATAAAGTTAGATTCAAATGATGAAGAACTTTTAAATATTGATGATGAATTTGAAGAGATAACAGAGGGACAAGAGGACTATGACAAAGAAAAGTATAAAAGTAAGTGGTCTAGATTAGAAGCTGTTGTAGGTTCTCCAAATAGGGTTAAAAAGCTTGCAGAGGATATAGTTTCCCATTATGAAGAGAAGGCAAAAACAGTAGATGGTAAAGCTATGATAGTATGCATGAGTAGAGAGATATGTGTAAAACTTTATAATGAAATAATAGCTTTAAGACCAGAGTGGCATAGTGATGAACTTGAAAAGGGAAAAATAAAGGTTGTTATGACTGGATCTGCCTCTGATAAGGAATTTTTACAACCTCATATTGGAGGAAAGAAAAGAAGAGATACCTTAGTTACTAGAATAAAAGATAATAATGATGAATTAAAGATTGTTATAGTAAGGGATATGTGGCTTACTGGCTTTGATGTTCCTTCTATGCATACTATGTATATAGACAAGCCTATGAAAGGTCATAATCTTATGCAAGCTATAGCTAGGGTTAATAGGGTATTTAAGGATAAAGCAGGTGGAGTAGTAGTTGACTATATAGGTATATTAGAGAGCCTAAAAAGGGCTTTAAAACAGTACACAGAAAGTGATAAGAGAAATACTGGTATAGATACATCCCAAGCAGTTTCTATAATGCTAGAAAAGGTTGAAATCTTAAGGGATATTTTTTATAATTTTGATTATTCAAAATACTTAGAAGGTGGAAATAGAGATAGAATGGCGTCTATAACAGAGGGCATGAACTTTATTTTGGGGCTTTCAGAAAAAGAACAAAAAGAATTTAAAAACTTTGTTGTGGAACTTGCAAAGGCTCATTCTCTTTGTGCAGCCACAAAGGAAGGAAGAGATTTAGCACTTGAAATAAGCTATTTTAAAGCTGTCAAATCAAGTCTTGTTAAGTTAGATTCTTTAAGTAAGCCTAAAAAGAAAAGTAAAAAAGAAATGGAAGCTAGGGTAAATCAAATTCTAGAGAAATCAATAATTTCAGAAGAGGTTATTGATGTCTTTGATGCTCTTGGAATGGAAAGACCAGAGGTTTCTATTCTTTCAGAAGAGTTCCTAGAAGAAGTTAGAATGATGAAACAAAAGAACTTAGCTGTAGAAATGCTTAAAAAACTTCTAGAAGGTAATTTAAAGGCTATGGAGAGAACTAACCTAGTTAAGTCTGAAAAATTCTCTGAGAAGCTTAAAAAGTCATTAAACAAATATAGAAACCAAGCCTTAACTAATGCTGAAGTTATAAGTGAGCTTATAAAACTTGCAAAAGAAATATCTAAAATGAAAAGTAGAGAAGAAGAGCTAGGACTTACAAAGGACGAAGTAGCTTTCTATGATGCCTTAACAGATGATGATGCAGTAAAAGACTTCATAGATGAAAAAGTCTTAAAACAAATGGCTCATGAATTAACAGAAACCATAAGAGGAAGTCTTACTATAGATTGGAGCATAAAAAAGAGTGCTCAAGCAGGAATGAGAAAAATAGTAAAAAGACTTTTAAGAAAATACAAATATCCACCAGAGCAAGCTAAAAAAGCTTTAGATACAGTTATTAGACAAGCAGAGCTTATGTGTGGAAATGTTAGTGTAGAAGATTTGCAAAATGACAAGTATGGATATTCTTTAGTAGCAGAAGAAAAAGAAGGATATGATGCTTAAATTTATAAAAAATTATAAAATGAAGAGGGTAAAAGAAAAATATTTTTTATCATATTAGGAACATGAAATATAAAGAATTATAATACAAAGCAATAGTTCTATTAAACTATGTCAGAGTGTAATTTTATTTAAAAAAGTTTTTTTGTTTTTAGAGAGAAAATGGGCTCATACTTAAAAGTTTTTTAAGTATGGGCCTTTTTTAAAAGATTTTATAGGTTTTATTTAGGATATTTAGAAGCAAGAAAAGATCTAAATTACCCTATGATTAATTTTATAAGTTCAAATTTTCTTTAAGCTATAAATTTTTTAGCACACCAACCTATGTTTCCATTATATCTAACTTTGTACCAAGAACCACTTTCTTCTAATATTTCAACCTTATGACCATTACCCATTACAGTTAATCTAGATGAAGTAGAGGCGTCTTTAGATGAGTGTAGCCACAATCCTCCATTAGCTTTTACATGGGCTGATCTTAATGAAGCTTCATTAGTATTTGATTGAACTAGATGAACTGTTTTACTTTCTTCCACAGTATTACTTTTAGATGTTACTGGGTTAGTTAGGAATTCACTTGAACACCAACCTATATTTCCATTGTGGTCAACTTTAAACCAAGAACCACTTTCTTCTAAAACTCTTACCTTTGATCCTTTGTTCATTATGCTTATTCTAGAGGAAGCATAGGAATCTTTAGAGGAGTGTAACCATAAACCTCCATTTGCTTTTATGTAAGCTGTTTTTACTGTACTAGTAACTGGCTTGCTTACTTCAACAGTTTTATTTTCATAAACTGGTTTATTTTCCTCTACATGCTTACTTTGTGAGTTTTGAGAAATAACAGTTGGGTTACTTAAAAATTGGCTTGAGCACCAACCCATAGTTCCATTATAGTTAACCTTATACCAAGATCCACTTTCATCTAAAATATCAACCTTTTCTCCATTATTCATTATGGTAATTCTAGAAGATGCATAGGAATCCTTAGTAGAGTGTAGCCATAAACCACCATTTGCCTTTACAGAGGCTCTTTTAATATTTGTTAAAGTAGGTTTACTTGTTTCAGTTTCCTTTTTAGGCTTATTTTCTTCCACAGTTTTCTTAGGTTCAGTAGGTTCACTTAAGTATTTACTTGCACAAAAGCCAGTTTTACCATTATAGTTAACCTTAAACCAATCTCCATTTTCCTCTAAGATTGTAATCTTTTCACCCTTATCCATAATTGCTAATCTAGAAGAGATATATGAATCCTTAGAAGAGTGTAACCATAGTCCACCATTAGCTTTTACAGAAGCAGTTTTAACAATTGTTAAAGCAGGTTTGCTTGTTTCAGCTTCTTTCTTAGGTTTATTTTCTTCCATAGTTTTCTTAGGTTCTGTAGCTTTATTTTCTTCTACTTTTTTATTAGTTGAACTTTCAGAAGAAACTGGGTTAGTTACATATTTACTTGAACACCAACCTGTATTTCCATTATAGTCAACCTTAAACCAAGAGTTATCTTCCTCTAAAACATTAACCTTAGCTCCATTACTCATTAAGGTTACTCTAGAAGAGTATGAAGTATCCTTACTAGAATGTAGCCATAAACCACCATTAGCCTTTATAAAGGCAGTTTTTGTAACTGTTTCAGAAGGCTTATTTGATTCCTCTTTTTTAGTTTCTTCAACTGGCTTACTAGATTCAGAAGGCTTAGCTTGTTCAGCTTTATTTGATTCAACTTTATTAGTAGCTTTATCCTTAGATTCATCTACTTTTTTATCTTCAGTTTTACCTTTAGAATCTTCAGCTCCCTTGTTCACTTTTTCATCCTTATCTTTAAGAGAACTTTCTATCTTTTTATTATCTTCTTTAGAATCAGATTTTTTATCTGAAGTATTAGTTTTAACTACGCCAAGAGGAGTAACAGAATCAGATGACTTAGATGGAGCTTCTTTTTCTTCTAAGAAGTCAGTATATCTATGACTTATGTAAGCTTTTTGGCCATTATAAAGAACTTCATACCATCCATTTGAGGCTCTACCAGTTACAGTTAATTTATCTCCTCCATTAGCTAGTCCTACAGGCTTAATTCCTTCAGTAGTAGGGAAGGGTTTTTCATTAATATAAACATCTTGCTTAGCTGTTACAGTACCCTTTAAGGCTTCAACTGTATATTTATGATCCTTTGAGCTAACAGGTTTTGATGTTACAATGTTTGTTTTTACAATGTCAGAATTACTTTTTGAAGAATTCCCTTTATATTTATAATATCTTGTAGCTCTATACTGTCTATTCCATCCATTTTCTTTAGTAGGAGCTTGTCCATTTAAATTACGATGAGCATAGGCATCTCCATAGGTATAGGCTTCATTTCCCATTACATAGGCAATACCATTTGCTTTATCCTTCCAACCCATGAAACACATTGTGTGATATTCACCTGCAAAGATAATATCTCCCTTTTGGATGTTTGAAAAATCTCTATGCATTTCCCAGTTATTATTTTCAAGCCAATTCCAAAGGTTAGAAGTGTATCCAATATGACTTGGAACAGGTACTCCTATTGCTCTTAAACAAGCACCTTGGAAGAAAACACAAGTATTGCTAGGATCACCATTATGAAGACGAATAGCTTCATTCATTGCATTAGATTGATTACTTCTAACACTTTCATATTCATATAATCTTCTATTAACATCTGAAGCAAAGTCACTTGAGTTATTAGATAAATTTTCAGAAGAATTCTTTGAATCTTTTTCAACAGGTAATTTTACTTCTTTTATAACAGGTTTTTGATTTTTTACCTCTTCTTTAATTTCATCAGAACTTTTCTTTGTGTCTTTATCCTCTTTAACTTTAGGTTCAGTTTTCACCTGAGCTTTATTTTCTTCCTTTGAGTTACCTTTAGCTTGTTTTTTTTCTTCAACTTTAGGCTCAGTTTTTTTATCAGATTTTAAATTATCTTTATCCTTTGATTGTTTTTCATCTTTTATAGGGGGCTTAGTTTCTTTTTTGCTTTTTACCACAGCAACATTAGAATTAGACAAGTCAATATTAATCTTATCATTTGGTTGTTGTTGCTGCTGAACTATTGCTACAGCCATAAAATCATCTCCTATTTTCTTAAGTTTAAAATAGTGTATATAATACTTAAATTTTCCATGTAATTATACCATAATTAGAAATGTTAATAAATAATGGAATAATTGTAAAAGTAATTTTAATTTAAATTTAAATTTAGGAGTAGGATTTTATTTATGGGTTTTATACTTTATTTTAAATGAAATACTCGTAAATGATAATTAAAACAAAAAGAAAGATAATAAAATTCCTAAAATAATAGTTAAAATTAAAAAAAATAATCAGTGGATTTATAAGTAAGAAAGGAGAAAAATCATTTAAAATAGAGGAGCCTGTATCAAAATAATCTTTGATACAAGCCCATACATGCAATATTTAAGGGTATAAGGAGTTAAAACTGTTATATAAATAATAATATTAATTTAATCCTTAGAGGTTACGTAATTGTGTCTTAAATGAAAAAAAATAGTTACAAAAACAAATAATAAGTTAGTCCTTTTATAATTTTTTTGATTAAATTTCTTTGTAAACGTTTTGTTAAATGTTGAAAAAAGAAGAATAAAGAAGTAATTTATAAAATATATATATAATAATGACTTATAATTTTACTTTAAGGGGGAAAATAAAAATGCTTAAAAACAAAAAACTAATGGCTTTATTATTAGGAGGAATAATTGGAACATCTTCTATCTTAGCTGGATGTGGTTCAGGGGGGAATACTTCATCTAGTGGTGGTGAAGGAGAAGAACCAGTAAACTTAGTTTGGTATGTAATAGGTAAACCACAGACTGATGGAGAATTAGTAGAGGAGGAAGTAAATAAATATATAAAGGATAAGATCAACGCTACTGTAGATATAAAACATATTGATTTTGGTGATTACAGCCAAAAAATGAACGTAATAGCTAACTCAGGAGAAGAATATGATTTAGCATTTACATGTTCATGGGCATTCCCATACTTAGATAATGCAAGAAAGGGAGCTTTCTTGGAGTTAGATGATCTTATAGATAGTCATGGAAAAGATCTTAAGAATGTTATTGATGAAAGACTTTGGAAGGGTGCTGAGGTTGATGGAAAGGTATATGCAGTTCCAAACCAAAAGGAAATAGCAGGAGCACCTATGTGGGTATTTGATAAGGAGCTTGTTGAGAAATATGACATTCCATACCAAGATATTCATACAGTTGATGATTTAGAACCATGGCTTGCAGTTATAAAAGAGAAAGAACCAGATTTTGTACCGTTCTACACTCAAGGAGATGGAATTCCGCTAGAAGGGTTAGAGGATATAACATCAGGACTAGGTATTTTCTACGATGATGAAAGTTTAACAGTTAAAAATATGTATGAAACAGAGGAGTTAAAACATCTTTTCACTAAATTAAGGGAATTCTATGAAAAAGGATATATAAATCAAGATGCAGCAGTTAGTAATATGAAAAATGAAGTTAAGAGATTTGTGTGGAAAGCTGATGGACAACCATATGCTGAAAATGGTTGGGGTCAAGCTTTAGGTAGAGAAGTTGTAACTTCATCAATAGTTTCTCCATATGTTACAAATGCTTCAACTACAGGAGCTATGACTGCTATATCAGCAACTTCTAAGCATCCAGAAAAGGCTATGGAACTTATAAATTTAGTAAATAAAGATTCTACATTAAGAAACCTATTAATGTTTGGAATAGAGGGAACTCATTATGAAAAAGTTAGTGATAATCAAATAAAGAGAGATCCAAATGGACCATATAGTGTTACAAGCTGGGCTTATGGAAACTTATTTGACACTTATGTTTTAGATAGTGACCCAGTAGACAAGTGGGATGCCTTTGAAGAGTTCAATCAAGGTGCAAAAACTTCAACTATATTAGGATTTAAATTTGATACAGAAAAAGTTGTAACTCAAATGTCAGCTGTAAGTAATACATTTAAAGAATTTATAAAACCTTTATATACTGGTTCTGTAGAGACTGAAGAGACTTTAGAAAAGTTAAATAAGAAGTTATATGATTCAGGGCTAGAAGATATAAAAGTTGAGTTACAAAGACAATTAGATGAGTGGAAAAAAGAAAATAAATAGAATTTAGGAATAAAATTAAATAATAATAAATAAAATGTAAAGGGATTGTAGTCAAATATAATAATAAAACTTACAAACATATTCCGAGAATTACTAGATTTCGCTAAGAATTTATA
>OGHR01000345.1_pt1 | contig 48538 bp, 40 predicted proteins | sample 1571621 | NCBI WGS metagenome assembly OGHR01 (sample SAMEA2582038, study PRJEB24529) | metagenome | biome: Human gut stool | place: China | collected 2011
TCCCCTGCTCTACCGACTGAGCTATCCGGGCAACGGGGCGCATTAAACCGTAATCCGCCCACCCCGTCAACCAAATTTCTTAAATTACTTATCGATTGCTTATCTTTGCGGCAATTCTGCGTTCAAAGGCGCGTTTTGGCTTAACTTCACTGCATGCCGTTATCGCCCTCGCGGGTTTTCCAGCCGCTGGTAATGGCGATAACGTGGCGTAGTCCGGAGATGAGATAATCGCCAATGACCTCCTCGTCCTCACGCGGCGAGCTTAGGGTAATTTCCGCATCCACGCCGTGGCGATAGGCGCCATGATGGCTGAAAATGGTGCCGATATAACACTTCCCGTTCAGCCAGACCGGAATATAGGCCACCGTCTCATAGATATAGTTAACGGCGACGCCGCTGTAGTAGTTATCCGCCTCGTCAGCGGAGGTGCCCGGCGGGATGGGGCAGATCGGCGCGTCGTTGTCGCTGGCGGGTCTGTCTTTCAGCAGGCTGCCCTGCATTACCTCCAGCGAGCGCAGCAGGTCCGCTTTATCGCCGTCGCTCAGGCTGGGGGTCAGCGGCTGGTCTTTCTCCGGGGAGCGGATGCTGTTCAGCGTATAGCGATAGCGAACCGTCACCGCGGGCGTCTGGCTGGTGGTGCTGAACGGGCGTAGCAGGTAGAGGTTATCTTCGCCAAACTGGCCGTTGTACCACAGGGCATACACCTGGCCGTTGATTTTGACCCAGTGGTTCCACTGGTTAGCCCCGCGGCCATTAATGGAAAAGAGGGCGCCGGGCACCCCGGCATCGAAATCATCACCATTATCACTGTCGCTGCCGTTGACGGCGGCAAAATCATCATCACCTCGCTTGAGCACCCCGGTGTAGCTGAAGAGCCCGGTGCCGCCCACGTAGCTGTCGATGATCAGGTCGCGTTTGCCGTCGCCGTCGAGGTCGATAAGGGTAAAGCTGACTTTGCCGTTTTCTGAATCCGCGCTAATCGAGGAGCGCAGAAACGCCTGCCACTCATCATCGCTGATATCCGGGGACGGTTTACTGGTCGTGATCAGCGTATCGTCGGCGTAAGTGAGCGTGAAGTCGGTAATATGGCCGGTTAACGGAAACTGCTCGGCGACCTTATTCAGAGACAATTCTGGATCGCTTTTTTGCGCTTTCAACACTGCGTTATACAACGTGCGCAGAGCCAGGTTATCCGCCTCTTTCTGCTGCCTGGGGATCACCTGGCTGACAAAGGTCGGCAGCATCCAGGTGCCACCCGGGGTGATTTCCCGACACATACCGGTGCTGTACTTCAGGCTGGGGGGAAAGGTTTTACCATCCCAAACGCGCGTCTCGCCGGTGACGCAGTCGGCCATGCCCCGTTCTTTGTGCAAAAAGACGATAGCGCCGTCGGCGTAGCTGGAGGCCTCGGTAGTGAGCAGCCGCGGTTTGCTCAACTGGGCGTTATCGACCAGCCACAGGGCGTAACCGTCGTTATAGGGCGCTCGCCAGCAGAGCGCCTGCGCCAGAGAATGGGTTTTATCCAGCGCGGTCAGCGTGATCTGGCGATCTGCCGCCGGAATGGCCTGATTCTGCCAGTCGTCGCAGCGCTGGTTCAGCAGCGGCGTCAGGATGGGCAGCAGTTTCTGGCGCTGAAGCATACTCAACGGCACTGGCTGCGCGTTATGGAGAACCGGGGCGGCGATAATTTCCGGGGCGGGAGTGGCTGGCAAAATGGCATCGTCGCCGGCATCGCCTTTATCCAGCAGCGCATCGGCGGTGCCGGTGCGTCGCTGAAACGCATCCATTTTACCCAGCACCTCGCGGCTGCCGGCGCTGGAAAGCGGCAGGTGCTGGCCGTTAAGGGTGAATTCGATTTTGCGCTGATTCGTTAACGCCTGTAGCAGGGCGGTGGTCTGATCGCTGTCGAGGCGAAAGTGGCTGTCGTCGAGAGCGTCCAGCGCGCCAAAATCCCGGTCGTCGATCAGCAGGCTGGCGGTGGAGTCGGCGGGGATATCGTGCTCGATTTGCGCAAAGGTTACCGTGGCGGTGAGGTGCTGTTCGCTGCCCGCGTTGCGGGTCAACAGCACGCTGACCTCACCCATGCGGACGCCGTAACCCGCCGCCCGGCAGGCGCCGGTATTATCGCAGGCGAGCTCCCAGTCTTTTTGTGCAAAGGAAAAACCTTGCAGGGGAGCCGCCAGCAGGGGCGTAGAGCAGAGGCCCAGCCAGGCAGCCCAGAAGAACGCGCGCATATCAATCCCTGTCAGCAATCAGTGAGGGGGAAATTATAGGCGCGACGTGGCGGTTAGGATATCAGAATCAGGTCAAGGCGCCACCCATACGGCACTGGGCGAAGCGTAGAATATCTTCAGCCAGCCGCCGGGCGGTATCCACATCCGTCTGGCTACGTTTGACCAGCAGACGGCTCAGACAGCCCTCGACAATCAGCTCCATCTGCTTGGCGACCATTTCCGGGTCATCCACCTCCAGCTGAGTCAGCAGCTCGTGAGTGTAGGCCAGCGAAGCCTGCTTCTGCTGTTCCGCCAGCTGGTGAATGGGGTGCTGAGGATCCGGGTAGAAGGTGCAGGCGGCGATAAACAGGCAGCCCGGGTACCGCTGGTTGCTTACGCAGGTGGTGAGTGCGGCATAGCGTGCCAGCAGCTTTTGCTCTGCGCTTAAGGTCTCGTCCAGCAGGAGCTGACGACGCCAGGCATCCACCTGCTGGCTCAGATAGCGAAGCGCGTCGTACAGCAGCGCTTCGCGGTCAGGCCAGAAGCGTTTCAGGTCGCTCGTCGGGCAGGACACGCGCTCAGCGACCATCTCCAGCGACGTGTTGGCGATACCTTCAATTTCAAGAATCTTAATGGCTTCTGCCAGGACGTCTTCACGTAGCACGGTGTTCTCCTCCATCTTTCCTCCTAAAGTGTCGCTCACGCTTGCCAATCGCGCAAATGGGCGCTGAATGCCGCGGCATCCATAAAGCCGGTGACTCGCCGCTCAGGCTGTTCCTGACCCTCAGCGTTGAAGAACAGGATCGTCGGCAGACCCAGCACCTGCAGGTGTCTCAGCAGCGCGACGTCTTGCGGGTTGTTCTTCGTCACATCGACCTGTAATAACACGGTGCCTTTCAGCGCCTGCTGCACGTCAGGTGAACTAAAGGTGTATTTTTCAAACTCTTTGCAGGCCACGCACCAGTCGGCGTAAAGATCGAGCATCACCGGTTGACCTTTCGCCTGCGCCAGCGCCTGGTCAAGCTCGGCCACCGAGCTGACGCGGGTGAAAGCCAGGTGCGCCTGCTGCTCGACCGCCGGGGCGCCAAACGCCCAGTCCTGCAGAGGCCGCGCGCTGACCAGCGCGGCGGCAAGCAGAATGATCTGTACCAGCCGCATCCACGGCCGGGTAGCGCCCAGCGAGGTGATAAACGCCCAGCTGAAGAAGGCGACACCGAGCATTGACCACAGCCGTAACCCCCACTGGTCGCCGAATATGCGTTCCAGCAGGAAGACGGGCAGGGCAAGGATCACAAACCCGAAGGCGGTTTTCACATGGCTCATCCACGGGCCGCTTTTCGGCAGCAGGCGATTGCCAAACACGGTCACAAGGATCAACGGCAGACCCATGCCCAGCGCGTAAAGGTACAGCGTGCCGCCGCCCAGCCACAGATTACCGCTCTGGGCGATATACAACAGAATGGCGCTTAGCGGCGCGGTGGTGCAGGGAGAGCAGATCAGACCGGCAATAGCGCCCATCGCAAAGACCCCGCCGGGCGAGCCGCCCTGGCGCTTATTGCTGAGCAGCGTCAGCCGGGTCTGCAGCGACGACGGCAGCTGCAGCGTGAACAGGCCGAACATGGAGAGCGCCAGCAGTATAAACACCGCCGACAGGCCGACCAGGACATACGGGTGCTGCAGGGCCGCCTGGAACTGCAGCCCGGCGGCGGCTACCACCAGCCCCAGCGCGGTATAGGTCAGGGCCATCCCCTGGACGTAAATAAAGGCCAGCAGCAGGGCGCGCGCGGTGGAAAGCCGCTGTTTTCCGCCCAGCACGATGCCCGAAATCAGCGGGTACATCGGCAGCACGCAGGGGGTGAAGGCGATACCAATGCCAATCAGCAGCGCCCACAGGGCGGTGAAGGGCAGACGAGCGGGGACGTCTGCTGGCGGCGCCATGGCAGGCGCCTGCAGCACGGCGTTCTCCTCCATCGGGCGCGGTTCAACCGGCAGCGGCGGATTGAAGGCCGGGCGATGGTTCAGCGACGACACGGGCGCGGCGGCGGTTGGCTGAGCGTCGTTTGAGGCCGCCCGCACGGCGCTCAGCGGGATCACTTTAGTCTCCGGCGGATAACAGAATCCGGCATCGGCGCAGCCCTGCCAGGTGACGGTGAGAGTAGCCTCTTTGTCCGCCTCCTTCACCGTCACCGGCACGGTCAGGCGTTGGCGAAAGATCTCGCTTTTGCCGTAAAACTCATCTTCATGCCACTCTCCCGCCGGCAGCGCCGGTTCGTCGATCGTCGCCCCGGCGGCGCTGAAGGTAAACTGTTGACGATAAAGATAATAACCATCCTTGATTTGCCAGCTCAGGTTGACGTCATGCTGTTGCTGCTGAAAGTCAAAGGCGAAAGCTTGATCAGCAGGCACGAAGTTCGAGCGCCCCGGCGCGTCGAATAACCCGGCGGTGGCTGATGTGCTGCACAGCAGCAGGATCAGCGTAATGATGCGGTAAGCCATGAGAGGTAATCGTTGTCTCCATGCGTGACGGGTAGAACCAGCAGTTCTGGGGTTTGATACGGGTGGTGTGACTTCAGGCAGTCCAGCAGCGCCTGCTGATGGGCAAGGTCAGTTTTGAGTAGCATCTGCACTTCATACTCCTGCTCGAGTTTCCCTTCCCAGTAATACAGAGAGGTAGCCCCCGGCAGCAGCGTGGCGCAGGCTGCCACCTTTTCCGCCAGCGCTTTTGCCGCCAGATCCTGGGCGGTCGCTTCGTCCGGCGCGGTACAGAGCACAACAACAGCATCAGGCGTAGTCATCATGAACCTCGTATCAGCGAAAAGAGGCACTATAACACGCAAGATGCGGGGATATTAGCGTAACGAGCGGGGAAAGTGAGGGCAACGGAAGGCGGGCCCGTAGTGGGCCCGCCGCCAGCGGTATTTACAGCATAATCCCGCCAAAGATAAAGCCGAGGATCACGCACAGCGTGATAGCGATAACGCCGGGGATCAGGAAGGCGTGGTTAAAGACATATTTACCAATGCGGGTTGAGCCGGTGTCGTCCATCTCTACCGCCGCCAGCAGGGTTGGGTAGGTCGGTAGAACGAACAGCGCCGAGACCGCGGCAAACGAGGCGATAGCCGTCAGCGGGCTGACGCCCAGCAGCAGCGCGGCAGGCATCAACGCCTTGGTAGTGGCTGCCTGCGAGTAGAGCAGCGTGGCGGCGAAAAACAGTACCACCGCCAGCAGCCATGGGTAATTATGCAGCAGATCGCCGGCCACGGCCTGGATGTCGCTGATATGCGCTTTAACGAAGGTATCTCCCAGCCAGGCGACGCCGAGGACGCAGACGCAGGCGCTCATCCCGGACTTAAAGGTGCTGGCGTTCAGCACTTCGCCAGTGTCGATCTTACAGGTGATGCTAATCAGGGTGGCGATGGTCAGCATAAATACCACGATCGCCTCGTTACGCGGCAGCACCGGGTTCTTAATCAGGCCGACGGTATCGCTGATGGCCGTGGCGTAGAACATCACCGCCACGATGCCGATCAAAAACAGCAGGACAGAGCGTTTGGCGTGCGGCTGCAGCTCAAATACCTGGCTGCCGCGCAGTCTGACTTCCCCCTTGGCCAGCCGCTCCTGGTAAACCGGATCGTCTTTCAGTTCGCAGCCGAGGAAGTTGCAGACGATAGCGGTGAGCATCACCGCCAGCAGCGTGACCGGAATACAGATGGCCAGCAGCGTCAAATAGCTAACGCCCAGCGGTTCAAGGATTCCTGCGAAAAAGACCACTGCGGCGGAAATGGGCGAGGCGGTGATCGCTATCTGGGAGGCCACCACCGCAATCGACAGTGGACGAGACGGACGAATGCCTTGCTCTTTGGCAACTTCGGTGATCACCGGCAGCGTGGAGAAGGCGGTATGGCCGGTGCCAGCGAGCACGGTCATAAACCAGGTCACCAGCGGGGCAAGGAAGGTAATGTACTTCGGGTGGCGGCGCAGCATCCGTTCGGCGAGGCTGACCAGGTAATCCATCCCGCCGGCGACCTGCATGGCGGCGATAGCGGCAATCACCGCCATAATGATTTCAATAACGTCGAAGGGGATCGCACCCGGTTTAATTTGAAAAATAAGCGTCAGGACAAGGACGCCAAGGCCACCGGCAAAGCCGATACCGATGCCGCCGAGCCGGGCGCCGAGATAAATCGCCAGCAGGACAATAACCAGTTCTGCACCAAACATATATGCCTTCCTTGTTTTTTAACAAGTTGATATTGAATTGTTGTATTTTAGTAAAACCAAAAAGCAAAAAAGGCATGTCATCGCTGACATGCCTTTGAATGACTAACCTGAAAGATTACTGTTCGCTTTCATCGGTATAACGCTTTGCTTTATAAGCGGGATGCATCAGGTTTTGCGCAGAGAAAATATCATCCAACTCCGCCGCCGTCAGCAGTCCGCGCTCCAGCACCACTTCCCGTACGCTCTTGCCGGTTTCGGCACAGATCTTGCCGACGATATCGCCATTGTGGTGGCCGATAAACGGGTTGAGGTAGGTGACGATGCCGATGGAGTTGTAGACGTAGCCTTCACATACCGCTTTATTGGCGGTGATGCCGTTAATGCATTTCTCCAGCAGGTTGTAGCAGGCGTTGGTCAGGATATGAATCGACTCGAACATCGCCTGGCCGATCACCGGCTCCATCACGTTCAACTGCAGCTGACCGGCTTCGGAGGCCATGGTCACAGTGGTATCGTTGCCGATAACTTTGAAGCAGACCTGGTTGACCACCTCCGGCACCACCGGGTTAACCTTCGCCGGCATGATTGAAGAGCCAGCCTGCAGCTCAGGCAGGTTGATTTCGTTGAGGCCCACGCGCGGACCGGAAGAGAGCAGGCGCAGGTCGTTACAGATCTTGGACAGTTTCACCGCCAGGCGTTTCAGCGAGCTGTGAACCATAACGTACGCTCCGCAGTCCGAGGTGGCTTCAATCAGATCTTCCGCCGGGACGACCGGTAAGTTGCTTACTTCAGCCAGCTTCTGCACCGCCAGCTGTTGATAGCCGTCCGGGGTGTTGAGGCGAGTACCAATGGCGGTGGCGCCGAGGTTCACCTCCAGCAGCAGCTCCGCAGTGCGCAGAATGCTTTTGGTCTCTTCATTAAGCAGCACATTGAAGGCATGGAACTCCTGGCCGAGGGTCATCGGCACCGCGTCCTGCAGCTGGGTGCGGCCCATTTTGAGGATGTCCTGGAACTCCACGGCTTTCGCCTGGAAGCCTTCGCCCAGCTGTTTAATCGCATCGATTAACTTAAGGATGGAGGCATACACCGCAATGCGGAACCCGGTGGGGTAAGCATCGTTGGTGGACTGGCATTTGTTGACGTGATCGTTTGGGTTCAGGTACTGGTATTCGCCTTTCTGGTGGCCCATCAGCTCAAGGCCAATGTTCGCCAGGACTTCGTTGGTGTTCATGTTTACGGAGGTACCGGCCCCGCCCTGGAAGACATCGACCGGGAACTGGTCCATGCATTTGCCGTTATTCAGGACTTCGTCACAGGCGGCGATAATCGCATTTGCCGCGCTTTTGGGAATGGTCTGCAGCTCCTTGTTCGCCAGCGCGGCGGCTTTCTTAACCATGACCATGCCGCGCACGAATTCTGGTATGTCGCTGATTTTGCTGTTGCTAATGTAGAAGTTTTCAATCGCTCGCAGAGTATGAACGCCGTAGTAAGCGTCCGCGGGAACTTCCCTGGTGCCCAACAGATCTTCTTCGATACGAATGTTGTTTAACATGTGAACCTTCTTTTCAAGCTGCCAATGAATTCACCAAACACACAGAATATCCAGTATTCAGTATATTTTCTGGCCGACGATTATTTCCTTAACCGGCCTGGTGCCCAAGATCATATGCTGATGATAGCGAATATCAGTAAGCTTGATCACTTATTACATTGCGGCTATGAGAAGATTTATTAATCTGTGAAATGGGTCACCGCTTTCTTATTTCTGAGAAAAATAAGCCTTTCCGCTGATTGAAAAGCCGCTCAGCATCCCCATGTTAGTGGGATGCGATCAGCAAATTGATGATTACGGGCGCTGAACGCAGCGCCCGTTGATGAAGGAGACGCCGGTGCGTTGGATTCCGTTTATTGCCTTTTTTCTTTACGTTTACATTGAGATATCGATCTTTATCCAGGTTGCGCACGTGCTGGGCGTCTTTATGACCCTGATCCTGGTGATCTTTAGCTCGGTGGTAGGGATGTCGCTGGTGCGTAACCAGGGCTTCAAAAACTTCCTGCTGATGCAGCAGAAGATGGCCGCGGGCGAGAGCCCGGCGGCGGAGATGATCAAGAGCGTATCGCTGATTATCGCTGGTCTGCTGCTGTTGCTCCCGGGGTTCTTTACCGACTTCCTCGGCCTGCTGCTATTGCTGCCGCCGGTGCAAAAGCATTTGACGATGAAGCTGATGCCGCACCTGCGCTTCAGCCGGATGCCGGGCGGCGGCTTTAGCGCCGGTACTGGCGGCGGAGAGACCTTCGAAGGGGAATTCCAGCGCAAAGATGAGCAGCGCGACCGTCTGGACCATAAGGACGATCGCCGCGATTAACATCCCCCGGCCCGGTCAGCAGATGCGACCGGGCCGCTTTCTTTGCAGGCCTACACGCTTCCCGTCGCCAGCTTGCGCCTGGGTAAAAACAGCCACAGCCCCGCCAGCATCACCAGCGCGTACAGGCTTTTCCAGCCGACCATCGCCAGCAGCAGCAGACAGAGAATGCTGCCCACCACTGCCAATAGCCGATAGCGACCGCGCAGCAAACGACAACCCGCCAGCATGCACAGCAGATAGATCATGATGAAAATGCCATTGGCGTAAACGATCAGCGCGTCCAGATTGATATCGAGCAGATAGATGCCAAGGGTGCTAACTACGCAGGATCCCAGCACGGCGTTGAGGGCGTTGCGCGGGATCTGCCGTGGCGACAGCCTTGCGAGGTAGCTGTGTGGCTTATGCTGCGCTTGCGACCAGACCAGGCGGGCGAAGCTTTGAATATAGATGTTGAGGCTGGCGAAACAGGCGAGATAGCCGATGACGCAGGCTACCCACAGCGCTTCGACGCCGAACAGACGGACCACGATATTCGGTAATGACGCCGCCGCCGCCATCTCCTCGCCAAAGGCGTGGAAGTGCAGCACCAGCACGGTGCAGGCCCAGTAGACCGAGCCGGCAAGCAGCAGGCCTATCATCAGCGCCCTGGGGAAATCACGCTCGGGATGTTTAAACTCCGAGGCGAGATGCGCGAAGGCTTCCAGACCGACAAAGCACCAGAACATCACCGACAGCGCCGAAAAGAGCTGCCCGCGGTCAATCTCCGCCGGGGCCGGGAAGGGGATCTGCGCCGGGCTTATCCCGCCGCGCCACCAGACTACGACGATCAGCGCCACAATCAGTACGGCAACCAACGTCTGCAGGTTGGCGCTGGAGCTGGCGCCACGCGAACCGACCCACCAGACGATGGCCAGGGTGCCCAGCTCCGCCAGCAGCAGCTGCGCATCATGCCAGCCGAACAGCGCCTGGCCAAAACCGGTGGCGATGTGCAGGGCGGCGGGGAGTCCGACCGGGATAACCGATAAAAACAGCCAGCCGGTGACGCTGGCCAGACGTGGCCCAAAGGCCATATCGACAAAGTGGGCCACGCCGCCCGCGCTGGGAAAATGGCGGCCCAGCAGGGCGAAGACGATGGCAATCGGGAAAACAAGGAGAATGAGCAGCGGCCATGCCCACAGGCTGTTATCGCCAGCGACCAGCGCCGCCAGCGCCGGGACGGCGAAGACGCCGGTACCCAGCAATGAGGTGGAAAGCAACCCAACTCCCTGTCCCAGCCCTAACTCCTGTTTTAAACCACTCATGATTCAATCCTGCGCCAGTGAAAAAAAAGAGAGTATCACAATCGCTTTTCCTTATGACCGATTGCCTGACATGGCCGCTTTTTGTGCGCCAGCGCAAAGGTAAAAATTTTTTTTAATTTTGCCCTTGAAGCCGGAAATGGCCATCCCCATCTCTCTCTGCACTAGCCGGTAAACCGCGTTCGGCCCGGCGTCACCCATAACTGATAATGACTTTCTCGAAGGAGAGCTATCAATGAGTATTCGTCCGTTACATGATCGTGTGATCGTCAAACGTAAAGAAGTTGAAACCAAATCTGCGGGCGGCATCGTTCTGACCGGTTCTGCAGCAGCTAAGTCAACTCGTGGCGAAATCATCGCTGTCGGTAAAGGCCGCATCCTGGAAAACGGGACCGTGCAGCCGCTGGACGTTAAAGTTGGTGACATCGTGATTTTCAACGATGGCTACGGCGTGAAGACTGAAAAGATCGACAACGAAGAAGTACTGATCATGTCCGAAAGCGACATCCTGGCAATTGTTGAAGCTTAATTCGCACGACCCTGAACGAATTTGAGGAATAAAAGAAATGGCAGCAAAAGACGTAAAATTCGGTAACGACGCTCGTGTAAAAATGCTGCGCGGCGTAAACGTACTGGCAGATGCAGTTAAAGTGACCCTGGGCCCGAAAGGCCGTAACGTGGTTCTGGACAAATCCTTCGGCGCGCCGACCATCACCAAAGATGGTGTTTCCGTTGCACGTGAAATCGAACTGGAAGACAAGTTCGAAAACATGGGCGCGCAGATGGTGAAAGAAGTTGCCTCTAAAGCGAACGACGCAGCAGGCGACGGTACCACCACCGCAACCGTACTCGCTCAGGCTATCGTGAACGAAGGCCTGAAAGCTGTTGCAGCAGGCATGAACCCGATGGATCTGAAACGCGGTATCGACAAAGCGGTACTGGCTGCAGTAGAAGAGCTGAAAGCGCTGTCCGTTCCGTGCTCTGACTCCAAAGCTATCGCTCAGGTAGGTACCATCTCCGCTAACTCCGACGAAACCGTCGGTAAACTGATCGCGGAAGCGATGGATAAAGTTGGTAAAGAAGGCGTGATCACCGTTGAAGACGGTACCGGTCTGGAAGACGAACTGGACGTAGTTGAAGGTATGCAGTTCGACCGCGGCTACCTGTCTCCGTACTTCATCAACAAGCCGGACACCGGTGCCGTTGAGCTGGAAAGCCCGTTCATCCTGCTGGCTGACAAAAAAATCTCCAACATCCGCGAAATGCTGCCGGTTCTGGAAGCCGTAGCGAAAGCTGGCAAACCGCTGGTCATCATCGCTGAAGACGTTGAAGGCGAAGCGCTGGCGACCCTGGTGGTTAACACCATGCGCGGCATCGTTAAAGTGGCTGCGGTGAAAGCACCGGGCTTCGGCGACCGTCGTAAAGCTATGCTGCAGGACATCGCTACTCTGACTGGCGGTACCGTTATCTCTGAAGAGATCGGTATGGAGCTGGAAAAAGCGACTCTGGAAGACCTGGGCCAGGCGAAACGCGTGGTTATCAACAAAGACACCACCACCATCATCGATGGCGTTGGCGAAGAATCCGCAATCCAGGGCCGCGTAGCTCAGATCCGTAAGCAGATCGAAGAAGCGACCTCCGACTACGATCGTGAAAAACTGCAGGAACGTGTCGCTAAACTGGCTGGCGGCGTGGCAGTAATCAAAGTCGGTGCGGCTACCGAAGTTGAAATGAAAGAGAAAAAAGCACGCGTCGACGACGCCCTGCACGCAACCCGTGCTGCGGTTGAAGAAGGCGTGGTGGCTGGCGGCGGCGTAGCGCTGGTTCGCGTTGCGGCGAAACTCGCTGGCCTGACCGGTCAGAACGAAGATCAGAACGTCGGTATCAAAGTTGCGCTGCGCGCAATGGAAGCGCCGCTGCGTCAGATCGTTTCCAACGCCGGTGAAGAGCCGTCTGTTGTGGCAAACAACGTGAAAGCAGGCGACGGTAACTACGGTTACAACGCAGCAACTGAAGAATACGGCAACATGATCGACTTCGGTATCCTGGACCCAACCAAAGTCACCCGTTCTGCACTGCAGTACGCGGCTTCCGTGGCTGGTCTGATGATTACCACCGAGTGCATGGTGACCGACCTGCCGAAAGGCGACGCGCCTGACTTAGGTGCTGCTGGCGGCATGGGCGGCATGGGCGGTATGGGCGGCATGATGTAATCGTGCGCTCTACGGCATAAAAAAGCAGAAACCCCTGGCCAGCAATGGCTGGGGGTTTTTCTTTTGGCGCGCTTTTTAGTATAAGGCTTATACATAAAAATCATTTAAGCTGCATCAGAGCGGCAAGCACCTCCGTTTCGGTAGCGACCTGGTAAGCGCAGCCGGGGAGGGAATGAACGCGGCTCATGCCGACGCAGTTTGAAGGATGACAGATTTACATCCGGGCCAGTGCGTCCAGCTCATCGATCATGGGGAATAACATGCAGGTAAAATATTTAGCAGGGATTGTCGGCGCAGCCTTACTGTTGGCAGGTTGCAGTTCCAGCAATGAATTAACCTCTGCCGGCCAGAATGTGCGTTTCGTGCAGGAGAAGCCGGGCGCAGAATGTCAGCTGTTAGGGACCGCGACGGGTAAACAGAGCAACTGGCTCTCCGGCCAGAATGGCGATGAGGGCGGTTCCATGCGCGGTGCGGCGAACGCCTTGCGTAACCAGGCAGCAGCAATGGGTGGCAACGTGATTTACGGCGTCAGCAGCCCGACACAAAACCTGTTGTCGAGCTTTGTGCCTACCGACAGCGAAATGAACGGCCAGGTTTATAAGTGCCCGAACTGATGCGTGACGCCTCTCTCCGCGAGCGCAGAGAGAGGCGTGGTCGTTAGATGAGGATCAGGCGCTAAGCTCCGCTTTCTTTTCAAGGTAGAAGGCGTGTAGGGGACGCAGGCATTCTTCCAGACTGAGCATTCTTCCCGGCTGGGAAGGGATAATGGTACTGAAGATCTGGCATGGCGCCAGCTCCGCGTGCATCGCCTTGAGCTTGGGGCTTTTCTCGATAATCCGCGTCACAACGTTGTTTTCCAGTTCCGACAAATGCGGCGCGCTGGTTTTCACCACCGCCCCGGAGACAATTTTCTTGCCTTCGTCTGTCTCGCAGCAGTACAGCACGCCCAGATAATGGGAAAACAGGTTTAGCTTCCATTCTTCCTGGGGATACTGCTGGTAATCAATATTGGGTTGAGTGGTTAAGTCGACGGCATAACACATTAAAAAATCAAGGCTAGCAGCTAGATAAGCTGCAAGCGCTTTATCGCCTACAATTTTTAATGATTGCTGTATACCAAAAATAAGCGCTTCAACCTGCTGGTCATCGATAATCAAAGTACAGATTTGTTCATTTTGCAGAATCAGTATCAGCGTAGAATGAGTTTCTCCTGGTTTAAGCGTGATCGACATTATACGTTGCTCAGGGTTAGGCTGCTGTATCTCCTCCATTTCAATAGAAGGCATATTAGCGATAATTGACTCATTACAGGCGCTGAGTTCCTCTTTATAGCTAGCTCCATTTTCCTGCAGTCGCTGAACAGTCACCAGCAGTCTGCTCTGCAATATCAGTAGAAGGTCAGCCAGAACCGGGGCCTGTAAATAATAAGTCTGACAGAACCCATTTTCCTGTTTCACTTTTAACAGTAGAGCTAAGAAATGCTCCTCAAAGGTGATTCCAGCAGTATTAAAACCAATAAACGTTCCTTGCATTTTTTCTCCTTTTAAGCTGTTGCGATCGTTTTAGGCTGCGATAAGTCAATGATTCGATCTGCTGACGCAATGGTAGATGGCCGGTGAGCGACAATAATCCTGGTGATGCTTAATGCTGAAATAGACTGATTTATCACCGACTCATTTTTTAAGTCAAGATGGCTGGTTGCCTCATCCATAAAAAGAATACTTGGTCTACGATAAAGAGCGCGAGCGATCAGAATACGCTGCTTTTGCCCGCCTGAAATGCCCAATCCTAGTTCGCCGACAATGGTTTCATAACCCATCGGCATCTTCATGATCTCGTCATGAATATTGCAGCGTTTGGCGCATTCCATGACAAAATCAAGGTCGGCGTTATCTTCGAAGCCGCTGATATTATCGATAAGTGACCCAGAAAAAAGGCGGTCCTCCTGCAGTACGCAGGCGATACCAAGACGATAATTATTGAGACCAATTTTGGTGATATCGAGATTATCGGCTAACACATCACCGCTGGTGGGCGACAACAGTCCGCACATCACTTTTAACAGCGTGGTTTTACCGACGCCTGAAGGGCCGATCAAGGCAACTGATTCACCTGGCTCTACCGTGATATTGATATTGGAGAAAATCGGCTGTGAAAATGGGTCGTATTGATAACTAAGATTTTTTATCTCAAGTTTGGCGCCAGAGTCTTGAGAGAAAACTGCTCGTGCGGGAAGTTCTTTTTCCGGTTCACTAAAGACGATTTCTGACAGTCGTTCGTTATGTAAAGAGAGCATACGCAGCTGCATACACAGATCGATCAGGCTGGAAGCGCGCTGTGAAAACTGACCACGGTAGGCGTTAAAAGCCATAAACATCCCGAGGGTCATATTATTATCAATAACCATAATGGCGCCCAGCCAAAGAATAGCGACCTGATCAATAGTGGTAATAAAAGTATTAATACCACCAAACATCATATCAAAGCGCGTCTGTTTAATACCGGCATTGCAGGCCTCAATATTTATATTAAGCCAGTGCTGGGAACGACGCTCTTTTAGGTTCAGTGCTTTGATGGTCGAGATTCCATATAGCGACTCCATAAAGTGCGAACTGGAGCGTGCGCCTTTGATCACTTGCTCTTCTGCTACTCGGCGATAAAAGCGATAGGTACCCAGCCGCATAATGGCGTAACAAAGGGTAAAGCCGACAACCACCCATGTCAGCCAGCCGCCGTAAAGGGTCAGCATGATCAGCAGGCCAATAGTCATAATCGAGTCAATAATGCCGCTGACGATACTATTGGTAAATGTTGATCGAATGGTATCCAGTGAGGAAAAACGTGACTGTATATCCCCGAGGTGTCGTTTCTCGAAGAACGACAGCGGCAGGCTGGTTAAATGATCGAAAAGGGTAGTTTTCCACTGGATACTTGTCAGGGTATTCAGTGTTAAGGACGTCCAGGCGCGGAGCATACTGATGAAGGTGCGAAATAGCGTAAAAAAGACCAGACCAATGCAGATGACTGATAGCAGGCTTTGGTCGTGCGCCATAATCACATGGTCGGTAACCAGTTGAGTACCTATCGGCAGCAATAAGCCAATGGCTTCAACAACCACTGAGAAGGCGAAAATTTTCAACAGCGCTGACTTCAATCCGACAATATTACGCATCAGATCCAACAGGCGCAGGCGAGACTTAGCCTTTTCTTGCTGGAAATTTTGGTCGGGCCAGAGTTCTAAGGCGATGCCGGTAAAATAATTGGACATCTCCTGATTACCAATGATGCGTTTACCCAGCGCTGGGTCGTGTACGACAAAGCTGGATTTGCGTACTTTGGTCAACACCACATAGTGGTTCATCCCCCAGTGCAGGACACAGGGGAGTTTGAGCTGGCGGATTTCATCCAGATCTAACGACAGCGCCCGGCTTTTTAAACCAGCATGCTCCGCTGTTTTGCTCAAGGACATTAGCGTTACGCCCTGCGAAGGGCTGCCATAACGCTGGCGGAAATTGAACAGATCAATGTCCAGACCATAGTAGCCGCAAACCATTGCCAGACATGCGATTCCGCACTCAGCGGCTTCCGATTGCAATATAACGGGTGTTTGCTTCAGAAGTGAAAAATTAACTTTTGCGATGATTTTTTCAAATAATTGGTTAGTCATTGACAGGGCCGCTCACACTTTGAGAAATCTTATAAATAGGGGTAAACATCCACATATATAAAGGACGTTCTTCAAGAAAAACGACAGCCTGAGCTTTAAGCCCATTAGATAAGCTCAATGTTTTCCCCTTGTAACTGAATTCTTTATCCTTTATTTTTACGATTGCTTTGTAAAGTGCTAGTTCCTGTTGGGTGCTGCCATTATTTACATTTGTATATTCTGACATTTCCTGGCGTGAGGCCGGCATGGAAGAAATGGAAATTATTTCTCCGGGGAACTGCCCGAATTTATCTGCAGGAAAGGCATCATAACGGATATTAATAGAATCACCTATTTTTAAATAGGGAATGCTATTGTTAGGTAACCAAAGTATAAGGTAATACTCAACATTACCTATAGGCTTTATCTGCGCCAGGCTACTACCGTTATCGACCGTTTGGCCTTGTGTAGCAGACAATGATTCTATTCTGCCATCTGCGGTAGCTTTAACAATAAGGTTACCATTAGCATTAGATTCGATGAGTTGGTTCTTATAATCATTAGTCTGATTATATTGACTTGATATTTGATTGTCAAAATCAGCAGCTTTTGTTACTTTGTCGCTGTTAAGTTGTGTAATCTGTGATTCAAGTTGCATTTTTTGACTAACCAGAGACTGGTAGGCACTTTGCTGTTGGAAGTATAAAGAATGCTGATAGTTATATTGATCTTTAGTAATTAAACCATCACTAAGATATTTGTCGTAACTCGCAAGGTTATCATGCATTTTTTTGAGGCCGGCTTGCGTGTTTTGCAACATTCTGATCGTTACTTTAAGCGAGTCAGTAGATGTTTTTAATTGTTCATTTAGCGCGTTCAGCGTCTGTTTTTTATTGTGAACCAGTTTTTTGATAATTTCTTCTGAGTTATAAATTTTTTCATTAATAGATTCTACTTGCGCAGCACTAACGTTACCGCTACTCGTGTTACGAGAAACGTCTATCTCGTATAAAGGTTGATTCTTTTTGACAAGATCACCTATTTTAACATACTGCTTGATGATGAATCCCTGTTGTGGCGAAAACACATTAATAGAATGAGGGAGAGTGATGACCTCTCCTTTTACATCTATCCGTTGTGTAAACTTACAAAATATCACCGCAACGATCAGTGCAATTAAAAATAAAGTAGATAATAATACTATTAACCATGCAGGTAATCCAGCCAATAACAAAGCTTTTCCTCTCCAGTGATGCCTTTTATATTCGATCGCTTCCGTGCGATAAAGCTTATTATTCATATTAGTTGTTTTACGCTTTTTGTCTTTATGTTAATAAGGAAAACAAAGGCCTGAAAGGCCTTTGTTTTTAATTGTGTTGCATTATTATATTGATAAATAATTCATTAATTCAGCCAAGGTGCAAAGGTACCATCAAGGCCTTTATCTACAAATTCTAACAGGATATCAATGGATTTATCCCAGCCTAAGGCAACCGCTCCAGCTACGCCACCCATAGCGCCAAGAATAAAACCTGCAATAGCACCTACACCATTACCGATTAGACCAAATCCTAAAAGCCCGCCATTTGACCCTCCCTGGAAACCACCAACTGCGGCACCAACAATGGAACAAATAATCCCACCAAGGGCACCGATAGCAACTGCTTCAACAGCGTTGCTAGCCAGTGAAGTAAAAGCTGCTGAAGCAGAGGAAAAATCCCAAGTATAGCCGCCAGAGATTTCTTCCATTTCAAATACAGTTAATTGTTTCATTACTATTATTCCCTTAAATATTATATGGGTTGAATTTACGGGTCGATGTAACCGCCCGGTGCAGAACATTAGGTATATTTTTAAAGATAATCAATAAAATTTTCATGAATTATATGTGAATAAGGTTCTTCATTAATGACTTCACAAATAATACAAGTTGTAATTATTGTCATTGAAGAATGAACTTGCGGTGTTAGTTGAATATTTGAAAGGTTCACAAAAACCTCTATTAATCAACTGCAGTTTAAAAAATAAATCAGGGGCGTAGATAACGCCCCGGCAATAATGATTAAGAGGATGAGTTAATCTTCCTGAATAACGACTTCCAGCATTCCTTTAACAAGTCCCAATGTGACATCGGCGCTACTGTCACTTTGCCTATAGTAATCAGCGGTCAAGTTGATGGTTTTATTGAGATCATTACTGTTGTTTATTTTATAGCTGTAGCTGTCGGTATCATAGAAGACAACGGGTCTACCCGATAGCTTGAATATAACCCCTACTTTATTAGCTGCTGTTGTTCCCGTAAGCATATTGTCAACAATGCCATCACCCGATGCACTGTTTCCGCCGATCGGGTTAAACCAATAGGTGACCGTATTTCCTACGGAATCATTCGGGCAGCTAATGTTCATGGCAATGGTCTTCTGCGAGGGCGTTATCGCACCACGAGTAAGTGACATTAATTGACCTTTATCGATGCGATTCAAGGTAACCTGCGAGCGTGGAGTAGAAATATTACAAGATGTAGAACGATAATTAATGTCTTTAATGGAAATTGAAGTTACGTTATACAATAGGCGCTCTGAAGGGCTGGGGTTAGTTTTTATATTTCCAACAGAAAATGAAACCGAGGGATTCGAAGTTGATTTTGTGCTTGTGTCAATCACAGTTTTGGTTTTTATTAACCATACCGTAATGGCTTGATAGTTATTTTCTGATGAGCTCGAAATGGGAACCAGCGTTGAGCCTGCTGCTGCGGCAACCAGAGAGCCATTTTTGCTACGTAAGAGATCTGAGACCTGAAAACCGATACCTTCGATCCCTGTTTCATATACCGGACCACCCTGAAGTCCGGTGACGCCAGGAACGACGGCGGCACCGATATCAATAATATACTGGTCATCCGTATTTTTATTACAAGTGAACGATTTATATGAACCTGTACCAAACTTACGGCTATATAATACCGTGCCTACCGGAATAGACGTATCCGTTGGTATTTTTACATTACTTAGCGTTAACCCCTGGCGTTTAACATTACCATCATATGTACACTTAGCAGTAGCCTCGCTGCCAAGTATCAGTAATGTCATTAGAATAAATATTCTTTTCATTAATACCTTTCCCCTATGAATGCTTACCGGCAAATCGTTTCGATTTGACTGATGCCAGACGCTTTGCCTTCCCTGGCCGGTAAAGTAAATGAAGCATTGCACTGCTGTGCTGCGCTTTTGCCCCACTGGACGTTAAGGATCCCGGTCTGCTGCAACCCGGACATATAGACCATACCGGCATCGCTAACGATGCTTGGCTGCGATTTGCTGTCGCCGACGAGTAGAACCATCGCGCCATAAGGCACGTCCTGACCGCTGGCGGTTTTCAGATGCACAAAGGCCCGCTGGCCGATATTGCCGGCATAGTTTGCACGCACGATGGCGCCGCGCGTCGGAACGACGCTCTGCGTGGTTTCCGGCAGCTCCATATCTTCGCCAAGCGTGGAGCTGTCGAGCGTAATATCGGTGCGACGGTATGGTGTTACATATGGGACGATGGCGTAGCCGCGATAGTCGGTAGAAATGGTGTTGTCGTTAGTCAGTCTGACGTTATCCAGCCCCGGCGCTTTAACCAGTACCGCTGCGTCGGTGATGTCCTGACCCAGAGTGATGCCATCGGCATGAGCAACGATACTGCCGTTGGCGCCGTAGTCAATGCGCTCGCTGCTGCGATCATAGCTGTAGCCAGCGTTGACGCTGCCGCGGGCACCGTTATAGGTCGCCCGCATATCGCCGCTGTAGTATTCCCGGTTGCTGTACCCTTGCTGCAGGCTCCACTCCAGGCTATCGTTCTCCAGCGCATTACCACCGATGGAAACCGACTGATCGGTTGATCCCGGATTGCTGTTGGTTAACTGATAGCTGGTGTAGGTGCCAGGCAGCCAATTGCTCAGCGGCAGCGTTACGGTCAGTGTAATGCGCTGGTCGTCCCGGGCGTCTTTCCCGGAGTTATCTCCGCTCCAGGTATAGCGGTTATAGCTGTAGCCGAGGTAGTAGTTCACATTGCGGAAACCGCCGTTGTACCCCACACTGATCGACTTGTTGGTACGCTTATCATCCCAGTAATCTTCGATTAATCCGCTTACCGACAGGCTACCGAGACCTTTACCCAGGCTTTGGTTAACCGTCAAATTGGTACGGTTGCGCAGCGAGCGCGAAGTGTAGTAGCCGTCATTAGAGTAGCTATCCAGGACCTCTGAGAGAGTATGAAATCCGCGAGTGGAGTAGCGGTAGCCGGCGATGGTCACGTTTGTACCCGTTTCAAGAATGTTTTTCCCGTAACGAACACGCCAGGACTGTCCGGAGGTCTTTTCATTCTCTTTCATTTTTGACCAGGCCTGGGTGACGTCTGCCGAGGCGGCGCCCAGTTCACCAAGGTTATAGCCAAGCCCTGTCGACAGCGCCTGATATCGCGAAGCCGCCTGCATGCCGCCATATAGCGTCATGCTGCTGGAGACGCCGTAGGTCGCGGTGGCTTGGGTAAACGGCGTTTCATCGACTCCGCCATCGTACGGGCGATATTTACCAGATGTGATCTCATATTCCAGCTGATCCTCACGGACCATCACCGGCAGGGTGGCGAACGGCACGACAAATTCTTGTTTCGATCCGTCGGATTCCTCCACTGTGACGTAAAGGTCGCCGCTACCGCCGCTCGGGTACATATCGGTGATTTCAAACGCCCCGGGAGCGACATAGGTCTGGTATACCTGATAGCCGTTTTGTTTAATGATGACGCGGGCATTGGTTCTGGCGATACCGCGAATAATTGGCGCATAGCCGCGCATACTTTCCGGCAACATCGTCGTATCGGTGGCCAGCTGAATACCGGTAAACGGCACGCTGTCGAAGATACCGTTGAGCGATGAACTCTCACCCATCACAAGGTTACTGTTGATGGAGCGGATGCTGCGCTGCATATAGAGATAGGCGGAATCCCAGTCCCCGGCACCGCTGTTGTTTTTATTCCAGGTGCTGAGGTTACGGATGCGCCACGGGCCAACGTTGAGGCCGGACTGCAGATTCAGACTGTAGTATTCATTATTGGCCTGCATGTCGTTTGAGCCGCTGAACTGATAGTTCACCAATAACGCGTTGATGCCGTCATCAAACTGATCCGGTGGAATATATCCCTGTGCGGTGGTGGATAAGGCCGCCTGCGGAATAGAGATATTTAAGCGCTGGGCGGTAAAGTCAAAATCTGCTTTGGTGTCAGGAATGACAGAAAAGTTTGCACAGCCGTTTTGATCCTCGGCTAACTCTGGAAAGGCTTTTATCCTTACGCCATATTCCGCGAGTGCTTTTAGACTCAGGCAGGGAACCAGAGCGGGTTCGCGGTTATCGCTGCTGGCGCGATTGTTGGCGACAAACTTTATGGTCCTGGTGTCCAGGTAGCGGCCATTAAACATAATATCGACCCGATAATCCCCTGGCGCCTGCGCGTTCTGAGTCTGAAATATGGATAAATCGGGAGTGGTTGATGGATCGCTACCATTCAATGAGCTAATGAATGAGGGATCGAAAAAGTCACGTGCTTGCGCTTTATTATTCAAACCAGAAAGCAATGCCGGAAGCATTGCGAGAAAGACGGTGGATAGTTTGAATAATCCATTATTCTTATTTGGCATAGACACATCCCTATAATGATAAAATAAATTTCTTATTACAGCGATGAGGAATAGAGCGACCCTGCTCCGCCATAATCATTGACCACTTTCCAGGTAATGCTGGAGGCATTAATATTTTCTTTTAGCGTCACTTCTTTGGTCGTCATTGGGGCGACGGAGTTGACTTCCGGCTTCACTTCTTTCCCACCAAGCTGGATGCTATTGAAATAAAAGAAAAACGGTGTCGGATTTTTGATGGTCAGCTTTTTGCCGGCCTTACGCCATTCGAGCTTTTTCGCTTCCGTATTAGGGGAGAGGTCGAAAAGTGTTTTGGGACGATAGACCAGACGCATGCGGTGACGAACCGCCAGTTGAATAGTATTGTTATTCGCTTTGGCATCATCTGCCGGAGGAATCGCCATCACGTTAAAATAGTACATGGATTCCCGGTCGGTCGGCGCATTAACGTTGCCGGTGGCAAACAGACGAACCGTATTCTGTTGTTTCCCCTCGAGGCGAAAAAGCGGTGGGGTAGCCATAAACGAAGGCGCTTTCCCTGCAGGCGTTTCAACCCAGGATTTAATCAGATAGGGAATATCATCTTTATTTTCGATTTGCGCGGTAATTTCACGCGCACCTTCCTTATAGAGGTAGCGGGTGGATTCAACGACAATACCGGCATGAGCAATACTGCTGAGGAGTAATGCACAGGATACGGTGAGATTTAATAAGGTCCTGAACATGGCTTTTCTCTGAATGCAAAAAAGGGCCCGCCGTGAAGCGGGACCCTTTAGGGAAAAATTAGAGGGTGTAATCGATAGTAAAGGTCGCAACACCTTTAACCGGACCTTCGGTAACCGGAGTCGCGGCGTTAGTTCTTACATAACCAGTGGTGTACTTCAGCTGAGTACCGTTGGTTGCAGAGTAGCTTTCGGACATAGTGTCGGAACCGTCGAAGGCTACGCGATGTGCATCGCTGACGCGCTGGATACCGATGCCGATACCGGCTGCACCGTTAGCGGCGGTGTTGTCCAGAATGGTTGCATCGCTGCTGGAGGTGCCACTAACATTTACGGTCACAGCGGTTACCGGTGAAGTGCTGCCCTGGGCACAGTCTTTCACATCAAAACCGAAGTCCTGAGTTTTGAACAGTTTACCAGCCGCTTCAGCGTTCGCTTCGGTGGTGGTAACAGTGATCAGCTGTACGATACCGTTGTTCAGGGTACCCGTCGGAGTCACGACGCAAGAGTTAGCTGCATCAGAGACTTCACCCAGTACAGTTACCTGAGCGGTGTTGGTTGCCATTGCCTGAGCACTCAGCACTGCAGATGCAGCGACCATTACAGCTACGATTGTCTTTTTCATTTAATTAATCCATATATAGATACTTAGTCCTGTGTAGAATCGATAACAGTTATCAAGGGAATGGAGTATGCATTCGCATTGATATTGAAAATAAGCGTCAGCTTTCCTTTATATAGTGCTGAGACCAATCATCCTGTTGAACGACGCTACCATATCGCTTGCCATAGCGAACCATGGAGAAGCGGGAGTAATTTAAAAGTCTGGTGCAAAAAATGCTTGTGAATTATTGATGAAGCACCCGTGAATTTAATGCTGCCCCCCATCTCTGATGAGATGTGGATTCCAGTTGAGATTAATTTAATCTGAAAATGTGACCATTAAGCAAGTTAGCTATCGCTTGTTTTTTTATCTGCGGTATCCTGTGGGCTGAACTTCAATGTGAAATGTACCTGTTTCCATCTGAAACAAGAATGTTCACATAATCGTTTGGTTGAAATCATTTGATTTTATTATGGATAATAGGGTTACGTGGGGCAAGGATATGGATGACGCAGTATTATTTAATGGGTGTATAATTAATCAGGAGATTATATTTAATGCCAATATGAATGAGCTGCGGCCGCTTGCCGGGGACGGGGAGTGCATCAGCCTCAATGCGCCAACCGCCAGATGCTTGCTGCTGCTTTTGCAGAATTGCGGCAAAGTCATTTCGCGGGATGAGTTCCTGGCGGCTGTATGGGAAACACGGGGGGTGGTCGTTTCGCAAAATACGTTCTATCAAAATATCTCTTTGCTGCGAAAATCGCTGGTAAAAGCTGGGCTATCTGAGGATATCATTATCACCGTCCGGCAAAAAGGCTTTAGCGTCGCTCCGAATACATTGGTCATTCCTCTCTCTGATGAAGAGTGCGAGAATATGAACCGGGTGACATTAACGCATTATCAGAATAATAAAGTTGTCGGCTTTATTTCTGAAGATAAGGAAAAACCTGACACTCATTTAAATCTTCCACTAATAGAAAACTCATCAAATCATGGCAGTGATTTGATGGCAAATAAACCGGAAGAAGGTGAAAAAGTATCTGAGCGGTTACATGTTACTTTTAAAATACCCATATGGTTAATCGCGCTAATTGTAGTGATGATTGTAATTAATATTATTGTGTTGGTCGTGCTAAACCGGTAGCTCGTCGCACCCAGGGGTTATAGCGCGGTGCGATAGTCATTTGCTGGTCACCTTAACACCCGTCTGTCGAAATCTTCCTATCGAAGGTCTGCCAGAACGTCCTGGCAGACCTTCAGTTTATTAACGCTGCTTCAGCCCTAAATCCAGCGGCGTCTTGCTGGGTTCCCCGCCGATCTCGCGCGCCAGCTTCGGCACCATATAGCCGGAGATGAGGGTCAATAGTTCACGCATGATTTCACGGGCTTCATCATCGCTGACCATGAAGTGCGCCGCCCCCTGCACCCGATCCAGCACATGCAAGTAGTAGGGCATTACCCCGGCGTCAAACAGCGCATTGCTGAGGTCGGCCAGGGTTTGCGCGTTGTCGTTCACCCCGCGCAGCAGCACGCTCTGGTTGAGCAGCGTGACGCCCGCCTGACGCAGCATGGCCATCGCCGCGCGAAACTCACCGTCAATTTCATTGGCGTGGTTAACGTGGTTAACCAGGATCACCTGCAGCGACGAACGCTGGAAGCGGCTGGCCAGCGTCTCGGTGATGCGCGCCGGGATCACAATTGGCAGGCGGCTGTGAATACGCAGACGCTTAACGTGTGGAATAGCTTCCAGCTGGGTCATCAGCCAGTCAAGCTCATGATCCTTCGCCATCAGCGGGTCGCCGCCGGAGAAGATGATTTCATCAAGCTGCGGATGTGCCGCGATGTAGTCCATCGCCGTCTGCCAGTTGCGCCTGGTGCCCTGATTTTCGGCGTATGGGAAGTGGCGGCGGAAACAATAACGGCAATTGACTGCACAACCGCCTTTCACCAGCAGCAGGGCCCGGTTGCGATATTTGTGCAACAGACCGGGCACCACGCTGTGCTGTTCTTCCAGCGGATCGGTGGAGTAGCCGGGGGCGACGATAAATTCTTCCTCGGCGGTAAGTACCTGACGAAGCAGCGGATCGTTAGGGTTGCCTTTCTCCATGCGGGCGATAAACGCGCGTGGGACGCGCAGCGGGAACAGGCGTCTGGCCTCGCGTCCGGCCAGCAGTTTTTCATCAGCGTCTACATTTAAAAGACGCAGCAGTTCATCAGGACTGGTCACAACATTGGCAAGTTGCGTTATCCAATCTTCTCTGGATGGGGTATTTAGGGTTACAATATGCGCCATTTTGTGGCTTAGCTACCAGTTAAACAATTTCAGAGGGCCTTATGGCGACTTACTATAGCAACGATTTTCGTGCTGGTCTTAAAATCATGTTAGATGGCGAACCTTATGCGGTAGAAGCCAGCGAATTCGTTAAACCAGGTAAAGGCCAGGCGTTTGCGCGCGTTAAGCTGCGCCGTCTGCTGACCGGTACCCGCGTTGAGAAAACCTTCAAATCTACCGATTCCGCAGAAGGCGCGGACGTTGTCGATATGAACCTGACTTACCTGTACAACGACGGTGAGTTCTGGCACTTCATGAACAACGAAACCTTCGAGCAGCTGTCTGCTGACGCGAAAGCGATCGGTGATAACGCTAAATGGCTGCTGGATCAGGCTGAGTGCATCGTGACCCTGTGGAACGGCCAGCCGATCGCGGTCACCCCGCCGAACTTCGTTGAGCTGGAAATCATTGAAACCGATCCAGGCCTGAAAGGCGACACCGCGGGTACCGGCGGTAAACCGGCGACCCTGTCTACTGGCGCGGTGGTTAAAGTTCCGCTGTTCGTTCAGATCGGCGAAGTGATCAAAGTGGATACTCGCTCTGGCGAATATGTATCCCGCGTGAAGTAATTTCGCGTCATGATGACCGGCGTAGCCTCCGTGCTGCGCCGCTCTTTTCGTACAGGCACAACGAGCACGATACATGAAGCGCAGCGTTAAACTCCTGGTGTTACTCTTTCTGAGCAGCGCGCTGTTGGCTGGCTGCAATACCGCCCGCGGTGTGGGCGAAGATATTCAGGGCCTGGGCCACGCTATCTCTCACGCTGTGAGCTGAATTTCCCTGCCGTTTCGTTAATGGCGCTTGCCTCCCGGTATGTCAGCCTCCTCCACGCATACTCCTTTTCTCTTAAAAATCGCAAAGATCCCTTCATCTTTGGACGGTTTGTCTATGCTTATAGGGCATGAAAACAAAACTGACACTAAGGATGACATTATGGTGAAAAAAACGATTGCAGCGTTCTTTACGGTTTTGGTCCTCTCTTCAGCACTGACCGCTTGTAACACCACGCGCGGTGTCGGTGAGGATATTTCAGACGGCGGCAACGCAATCTCTGGCGCGGCAACCAAAGCTCAGCAATAAACGCCGTCAACGGTACGGTTTAGCGCCGTACCGTTCTTCACTTCTCTCATTCCGTTGGATATACTCACCACGACTTTTCATCCACCTTACGGGACGACCCGTAAGCGTTTCTCATCCGGGGACGGCCCCAGCAAAGGAGCCTTATGTCCTGGATAGTCTTGTTTATCGCTGGCCTGCTGGAAGTGGTGTGGGCCGTCGGCCTGAAATATACCCATGGCTTTAGCCGCCTGGTTCCCAGCGTTATCACCATCGTGGCGATGGTGGCCAGCATGGCGCTGCTCTCATGGGCGATGAAAACCCTACCGGTAGGTACCGCCTACGCCGTCTGGACCGGGATCGGCGCCGTGGGGGCCGCCGTGACCGGTATTGTGCTGTTAGGGGAATCCGCCAGCGCCATGCGTATCGCCAGCCTTGTCTGTATCGTGATTGGCATCATTGGCCTGAAGATCAGCGCGCACTAATCATAGCGCTGATTGACCCAGACCAGTTTGCCGACATCAAAGCCCTGTCGGGTGGCAATGTCCAGCATCTGCTGCCTGACCTCCGGGGCGATGGTCGGCGCCCGGGCCAGCAGCCAGAGATAGTCGCGATCGGGGCCGCAGACCAGCGCGTAACGATACTCCTTATCCAGAGCAATGACGTTATAGCTGCCGTAGAAAGGGCCGAAGAAGGAAATCTTCAGCGCGGCGCGGCTGGGCTCCCCGGTAAAGTACGCTACCCCGTCCGTTTTCTGCCACATGCCGCGGTCGGGGTTATAACCTTTATTCACCACATCCAGACCGCCGTCATCACGTGGGTGCCAGGCGATCGTGACTTTTTCCAGCCCGCTTTCAAAAGGGTGGTCAAAGCGGGCGATTTCATACCAGGTACCCAGATAGCGCTGAACGTCGAAGGGACTGACCACGGTGACGCCCGGCGGCGGGGTGGGCGTGCTGCAGGCGACAGACAGGAACGAGACGGCAATCGCGGTGATTATCGGCAGGATACGCATGGCATGCTCCTTGCTGGCTTTTAAGCTAAGTGTAGAGTCCAGCAGGGAAAAGGCGGCAAGATTTTTCTATGAAGCGAGCCCGGTAGCAGAAATGCGACCGGGCTCTTGCAGGATCAGATAAACAGTACGCCAACGAGGGTGATGACGCTGAGGATTGCCGCCAGGCCGTAGAAGACCCATTTACCGTTTGGCACATGGATTTTCAGATCGTGCATGGCGTGGTGAATACGATGCAACCCACACCACAGCGGCAGGACAATCATCAGAAAGATGAATGCGCGGCCGATAAAGCTTTGGGCAAAGGCCAGCACACGCTCATAGCTGAAGGCGTCGGCCGGAGCGAGCCCCAGCGGCAGCAGGATGCCGACCAGCAGCACCATCACCGGCGCGACGATCGCGCCCCACATGCCGCCTGCGCCAAACAGCCCCCAGAATACGGGTTCATCGGAACGTTTCGGATTGGGATTAATCATCTCAGCCTCCTTACCAGAACAGGGCGACAAACAGGATCACCACGGTGACCACCGCCGTCACCACCCAGAGCCCTTTAATGACCGGCTCTGGCCCCATTTTTTCGCCTTTGATGATGACGTTGGCGGCTTTCGGCGCCAGCTCAAACCAGGTTTTGGTGTGCAGCAGCGCCGCCGCCAGAGTAATCAGGTTGAGGATTACCACCACCGGGTTTTGCAGGAATCCGATATATCCCGCCCAGCTCTCGGCGCCGTGCTTGAGGGCAAACAGCCCATAAATCAGCACAATGCTAAACCATACCGTCGGTACCGCTGTGCCTTCCCGTACCATGTAGAAGCGATAAAACGGCAGCTTTTTCCACCAGGTGGAGGTCATTGGTCGCACGTAGGGTTTGCGTTTCGTCGTCATAATGCACTCCTTAGCGTGGTTTCAGGGTGGCGATAAGAAAGTCTTTCGAGCTTTCCACCTTGCCCTGCTGGATCGCGGCCGCCGGGTCGACGTGCTTCGGACACACTTCCGAGCAGTAGCCAACGAAAGTACAGGTCCAGACGCCATTCTGGCCGTTAAGCTGCGCCATGCGTTCCTTTTTACCGTGGTCGCGGCTGTCTTCGTTATAGCGGTGGGCGAGGGTGATCGCCGCCGGGCCGATAAATTCCGGGTTCAGGCCGAACTGTGGACAGGCGGCATAGCACAGCCCGCAGTTGATGCAGCCGGAAAACTGATGGTATTTCGCCATCTGGGCCGGGGTCTGCTTGTTTGGCCCCTGGTCAGGCGTGCGGTTATTGCCGATGATATACGGCTTAATGGCTTCCAGGCTTTCGATAAAGTGGGTCATGTCCACCACCAGATCGCGCTCGATCGGGAAGTTGGCCAGCGCCTCAACTTTGATGCCTTTGGTGTAATCGCGCAGGAAGGTTTTGCAGGCCAGCTTCGGCACCTTGTTGACCATCATGCCGCAGGAACCGCAGATTGCCATTCGGCAGGACCAGCGGTAGCTCAGGTCTGGCGCCAGGTTGTCTTTGATGTAGCCCAGCGCGTCCAGCAGCGAGGTCTGTTCATCATAAGGCACGTCATAGAATGCGCTGTGCGGTGCGGTGTCGACCTCCGGATTGTAGCGCACCACTTCGACTTTCAGGTTTTTCATCTCAGCCATGGGTGGTCTCCTTCTTCTCAGCCGCGTCCGCTTCTGCGCCATAGACACGTTTTGCCGGCGGCAGCGTGGTGATCTTCACATCGCCATATTCCAGACGGGTAGTGCCATCGGCCTCGCGGAAGGCGAGAGTGTGCTTGAGGAAGTTGACGTCGTCGCGTTCGGTACAGCCTTCATCCAGACGCTGGTGCGCCCCGCGCGATTCTTTACGGGCGATGGCCGAGTGCGCCATACATTCGGCAACGTTTAAACCGTGCCCCAGCTCAATGGTGTAAAGCAGATCGGTATTGAACACGCTGGAGTTATCGGTAATGCGCACGCGCTTAAAGCGCTCCTGCAGTTCAGCCAGCTTGTCGATCGTTTTCTGCATCAGCTCCGGCGTGCGGTAGATGCCGCAGCCTTCCTCCATCGACAGCCCCATTTCATCGCGAATTTTCGCCCAGTTTTCGTTACCTTCCTGGTTGACGATATCTTTCAGGCGCTGCTCCACATCGGCAGCCTGCGCATCGAGGGCGGCGCCGTTTGCCTCGCCCGCCTGAGCGGCGCGCTGCATGGCCTGCTCCCCGGCCAGGCGGCCGAAGACCACCAGCTCGGCCAGCGAGTTGGAGCCCAGGCGGTTGGCGCCATGTAAGCCAACGGACGAGCATTCGCCCACGGCAAACAGCCCTTTGATCCGGGTTTCGCACTGCTGATCGGTTTCAATACCGCCCATGGTGTAGTGCGCGGTCGGGCGCACCGGGATCGGCTCTTTCACCGGATCGACGCCGACGTAGGCTTTCGCCAGTTCACAGATAAACGGCAGACGCTCCAGCAGTTTTTTCTCGCCGAGGTGGCGGAGATCGAGGTAGACCACGTCGCCGCGCGGCGTCGGGATGGTGTTCCCTTTCCGCCACTCGTGCCAGAAGGCCTGGGACACTTTGTCGCGTGGGCCCAGCTCCATATATTTATTCTTCGGTTCGCCGAGCGGGGTTTCCGGGCCCATGCCGTAATCCTGCAGATAGCGGTAGCCGTTTTTGTTGACCAGAATCCCGCCTTCGCCGCGGCAGCCTTCGGTCATCAGGATCCCGGAGCCCGGCAGGCCGGTCGGGTGATACTGAACGAATTCCATGTCGCGCAGCGGCACGCCATGGCCCAGGGCCATCCCCATCCCGTCACCGGTGACGATGCCACCGTTGGTGTTGTAGCGGTAGACGCGCCCGGCGCCGCCGGTAGCCAGCACCACGGCGTTAGCGCGGATCTGCACCAGGGTGCCTTCCATCATATTCATCGCCACCAGGCCGCGGGCCTGCCCGTCATCGACCAGCAGGTCAAGGACGAAATGTTCGTCAAAGCGCTGAATTTGGGGAAACTGAAGGGAGGTCTGGAAGAGGGTATGCAGCATGTGGAAGCCGGTTTTGTCGGCGGCAAACCAGGTGCGTTCGATTTTCATGCCACCGAAGCGTCGGACGTTGACGCTGCCGTCGGGGCGGCGGCTCCATGGGCATCCCCACTGCTCCAGCTGGGTCATTTCCGTCGGGCAGTGATGAACAAAATAGTCGACGACATCCTGCTCGCACAGCCAGTCGCCTCCCGCGACGGTGTCGTGAAAATGGTACTCAAAGCTATCGTGATCCTGGGCAACGGCTGCGGATCCCCCTTCTGCAGCGACCGTATGGCTGCGCATCGGATAGACTTTAGAAATCAGGGCGATTTTAGCGTTGGGGTTGGCCTGAGCGGCGGCGATAGCGGCACGAAGGCCTGCCCCGCCGGCGCCAATTACGGCGAGATCGGCTTGAAAAGTTTGCACGACATTCCTCCAGTTTTAGTGTATTTCGCCGCCGGGCTGGCGAAAAAGTATCACTGCTCCTTTATAGGTACAGGAGTATAGCCTTAGGGTCAGTATGGAAAATTGACGTGTTCGATTTTTTTATCGATATGTGCGGTTATTTATCAGTGGTATTTATGCGTCAGGGTTAACGATAGATTAATGGCATGTAGTCTGCCGGAGATTGCACAAAATTTGTTTCACTCGCCGGTTGCGAGTAGACTTCGTGCCCTTAATTTGCAATCGGAGAAAGTACCATGAGCGAGACGGCAACCTGGCAGCCGAGCGCACCCATTCCCAATCTGTTGAAGCGCGCGGCGGTGATGGCGGAAATCCGCCGTTTCTTTACCGATCGCGGCGTGCTGGAGGTGGAGACGCCTTGCATGAGTCAGGCGACGGTAACGGATATTCATTTGTTCCCGTTCGAAACCCGTTTCGTCGGCCCGGGCCATTCTCAGGGGCTTAACCTGTACCTGATGACCAGTCCGGAATACCACATGAAGCGCCTGCTGGCGGCAGGTTGCGGCCCGGTCTTCCAGCTGTGCCGCAGCTTCCGTAATGAAGAGATGGGGCGTCATCACAATCCGGAATTCACCATGCTGGAGTGGTATCGTCCATGCTATGACATGTATCGCCTGATCAATGAGGTGGACGATCTGCTGCAGCAGGTGCTGGAGTGCCAACCGGCGGAAAGTCTCTCCTATCAGCAGGCGTTTCAGCGCCATCTGGAAATTGACCCGCTCTCTGCCGATAAAGCACAGCTGCGTGAAGTCGCAGCGAAGCTGGATCTGAGCAATATCGCCGATACTGAAGAAGATCGCGATACCCTGCTGCAGCTGCTGTTCACCATGGGCGTGGAGCCGCACATCGGCAAAGATCGACCAACGTTCATTTATCATTTCCCGGCGACTCAGGCCTCTTTAGCGCAGATCAGCCCGGAAGATCATCGGGTCGCTGAGCGCTTTGAGGTCTATTACAAAGGTATTGAGCTGGCGAACGGTTTCCACGAGCTGACCGACGCCCATGAACAGCGCCTGCGGTTTGAGCAGGATAACCGCAAACGCGCCGCGCGCGGCCTTCCGCAGCAGCCCATCGATAACAACCTGCTGGCGGCGCTGGAGGCGGGTCTGCCGGACTGCTCCGGCGTGGCGCTGGGCGTTGACCGCGTGGTCATGCTGGCGCTGGGCGCTGAAAGCATCGGCGAAGTGATCGCCTTTACGGTAGACCGCGCCTGATCGCTTTTTCACCTCCCTCCGCCGGCGGGTGGGGGAGGTGAAAGACGACTCTGAACCTGACACCCTCGCCCCGGCTTTAGCCCGAATACCCACAATTTCCCTCCGTGATTTTGCTACTATCCGCGCTCTTTTTATGAGGCCAGGCGTCGCTCGTCGGGGCGATGCCCACGTTTGGATAGATTTATGCATCAACAACTCAAGAAGATGAGCCTGATCGGGCTGATTCTGATGATCTTCACCTCGGTGTTTGGCTTTGCCAACAGCCCATCGGCGTTTTATCTGATGGGCTATAGCGCGATGCCGTTTTACCTTTTTTCCGCCCTCTTTTTCTTTATCCCGTTCGCGCTGATGATGGCGGAGATGGGCTCAGCTTATCGTCGCGAAGAGGGCGGGATCTATTCCTGGATGAACCACAGCGTCGGGCCGCGCTTTGCCTTCATTGGTACCTTTATGTGGTTTGCCTCGTACGTAGTGTGGATGGTGAGTACCGCCGCTAAGATCTGGGTCCCGCTCTCTACTTTTTTGTTTGGCGCGGACAAAACCCAGACCTGGGCGCTGGGTAGCCTGACGCCGACGCAGACGGTCGGTATTCTGGCGGCCTGCTGGATGGTCGTGGTGACCTTTATTGCCGTCAAAGGGATCAATAAAATCGCTAAAATTACCGCCGTCGGCGGTATCGCGGTGATGGGGCTTAACCTGGTGCTGCTGCTGGTGAGCGGGGCGATCCTTCTGCTTAACGGCGGTCATTTCGCCCAGCCGTTAATCTTCACCCTTTCGCCTAATCCCGGGTATCAGTCGGGCATGGCGATGCTGTCGTTTGTGGTATTTGCCATCTTTGCCTATGGCGGAATTGAGGCGGTCGGCGGCTTAGTGGATAAGACCGATAAGCCGGAAAAGAACTTTGCCAAAGGTATTATCATCGCGGCGATCGTTATCTCGATCGGTTACTCGCTGGCGATTGTGCTGTGGGGCGTGAGCGCCAACTGGCAGCAGGTGCTTGGCGCGCGTTCGACCAACCTCGGCAACATCACCTATGTGCTGATGACCAGCCTCGGGGCGACGCTGGGCCAGGCCCTGCACCTGACCCCTGCGGCGTCAGCCCTGACCGGGGTCTGGTTCGCCCGAATTACCGGCCTGTCGATGTTTCTCGCCTACACCGGCGCGTTCTTCACCCTCAGCTATTCTCCCCTGAAAGCGATTATCCAGGGCACGCCAAAAGCGCTCTGGCCGTCGGTGATGACCCGTCTCAACGTCAACGGAATGCCCGCCGCGGCGATGTGGCTGCAGTGTCTGCTGGTCGGGGTGTTTATCGTACTGGTATCGTTCGGTGGGGATAGCGCTTCCGCGTTTTATAACAAGCTGACGCTGATGGCCAATGTCTCTATGACCTTGCCTTATCTGTTCCTGACCATCGCCTTCCCGTTCTTCAAGGCGAAAACCCATCTTGACCGGCCGTTCGTGATCTTCAAAAACCGTCCGTCGACGCTGCTGGCGACCGGCGTGGTGCTGCTGGTGGTGACCTTCGCCAATATCTTCACCATTATCCAACCCGTCATCGACAGCGGGGACTGGAACAGCACCCTGTGGATGGTCGGTGGGCCGATCTTCTTCTCACTGCTGGCGCTGGGGATCTACGAAAGCTACCGTCGGCGCATGGCGTCCGGCGCGCTGGTGATGGAGAGTTAAAGAACCTGCCCGGCGGTGCAGCCGGGCAGGGGATGGTTTACAGGCTACCAGCCGTACGGCGGCTGGTTTTTCCGGCCGAGGTCATGGTTTTACTGCTTTGCCTGCCGTCAATACTTTCCAGACGCATCTGGAATGGAGGGAACGGCATATCAATGCCATGCTCGCGGAAGCCCGCCAGGATCAGCTGATGCATCTCATGGCGCAGCGGCATGCGGTGCCCCATCTCCGCGGCAAAAATACGTAGCTCGAAAATCTGGATCCCCTGCTGCAGGTCGACGAGAAACGCCTCCGGCGCCGGGGTATCGATGACCAGCGAGCAGCGATGCGCCGCGGCGATGAGAATTTTCGTCACCTCTTCGGTATCGGCGTCCACAGGCGCCGGCACCGTCAGCACCACGCGGGTAACCGAGTCCGACAGCGACCAGTTGATAAACTGTTCGGTAATGAACGCCTTGTTCGGCACGATAATCTCTTTTCGGTCCCAGTCGCTGATGGTGGTCGCACGGGTATTAATGCGGGTGACGCTGCCCGTCAGGTCGCGAATGGTGACCGTATCGCCGATGCGGATCGGCTTCTCAAACAGGATAATCAGGCCGGAGATAAAGTTGGCGAAGATCTCCTGCAGGCCAAACCCGAGACCCACACCCAGCGCGGCGACCAGCCACTGCAGCTTCGACCACTCGATACCGATCATTGAGAAGCCCACCAGCCCGCCGACCAGCATCAGCAGATACTTAGTGATGGTGGTGATGGCGTAGCCGGTGCCGGGGGTTAAATCGAGATGCTGGAGGATCGCCAGTTCCAGCAGCGCGGGCAGGTTGCGTACCAGCTGAGTGGTGATGATCAGCACCAGAATGGCAATCAATACCGCGCCAAGCGTAATAGGCTCAAGGCTTTCCACCCCTTGTACCGTCGAGGTCACGTCCCACAGCGAGATATTCTCAAGGAAGCCAAACGCCGAGTGAATTTCCGACCACAGCACGATGACCGATAGCAGCGCGATCAGCATCAGCAGGGAGCGGACAAGCCGCAGCGACTGGGTACTGATGGCATCGAGGTCGACCTCGCTGACCTCCGTCTCCACCGACCCTTCCGGGCTGCTGACGTGAACGGGCTCATCTTCGCCGCGGGCGCGCTGAGCGAGAATTTCCGCGCGACGATGGCGGGCCCGGTCGAAGGCCAGCCGGCGGCGCTGGATCAGCATCCAGCGGCGGATGATGTGATAGACCACCAGCAGCAGGAACCAGATGGCGACCGAGGTTTCCAGACGCGCAAGCAGCGCCTGGGCGGTGGCGAGGTAGCCGACGGCGGCCGCCAGCATGGCCACCAGCGGGGCGCCAAGCATCAGGTTCCACAGCAGGCGGTTCACCATATTGTCGCCATTCCCCTCTTTATCCAGATAGAGCGGAATACCGGCGTGCTTAAGGCTCAGGGTGACCACCGCCAGCGCGCCGCAGATCAGCAGGAAGCACAGGCGGCCCAGCGAAGCGGAGAATTCGCGGTCGTTAAGATTATCGAACATGATCAGCGCCATAATCAGCGGCACAATCAGCCCGATGCTCATCAGGTAGTAGCGCATCGCCTTCGCCACGCGGCTACGCGGCCAGCCGAAGTGGGCGATAAACAGCCCGTTTGGCCGGGCGAAGGTGGCGCAGATCATCACCACCCACAGCAAAGGCACCGTCGCGGTGACTCCATCGCCAATCGCCACCGCCAGCGGGAACGGCCAGGCGGACTGCAGACCATAGCCGAGCGTCATCCACAGCACCGGCAGCGGCGAGGCCACCAGTATCGACCAGAAGACCGTGCGCAGCGTCAGCCAGAAGTGATCCTGGGTGACTTTCCCCACCCGGGCGCTGGAGCGCTCGAGAAAGCGGGTGAAATGGCGCCGCGAGCTGATGCTAAAGCCAACCAGCAGCAGGGCGGCAAACAGCGGCAGCAGGGTCTCTTTGCTGGTAAGCATCATCGCGCTGGCTTTGCCCAGTTCGCTGATGGTATCCAGGGAGATCAGGCGCCGCAGATCCTGGACGATCTCCAGCGGCCAGGAGAAGCCGATGGGGCTGACGTCCGAAGTCCAGAACAGATAGCGGTGGGTGGCTTCGTTGATCTCTTTCAGCGCGTCTTCCAGCTGGCCGTTGGCGACCTTCAGCTTGGTGAGCTCCAGCATCAGGGTGTCGCCGCCGCGCAGCAGCGAGTTCAGCAGCTCGTTCTGCGTGCGCAGCTGCGCCTGCAGGATCTTGTTCTGCTCGCTGGTCAGCGGTTCGCCGTCGGCCTGGCGGATCTGCCGCAGCTGCGGCTGCTTACTCAGCAAATCTTCAAAGCGCAGACGCTGCACACGCAGCTGCGCCATTTCCGTATCCAGCTGCTGCGGGCGAGGGCGCTCCGGCAGCCGCGCCACCTGGGCGCGCAGGGCTTCGCCCAGCAGATTGGAGGAGCCCAGCCACTGCGACTGCTCGCGCAGAGTGTTTAACGCCTGGCGCACCTGCAGCGTTTGATTCGTCGCCTGCCGCTGCTGGGACGCCACCAGATCCATGCGCTGCGCCTGCTGGTTCAGCGCCTGGGAGAGCTCACGGTTGACCTTAAACTGGGCGGTGATGTCCGGCGGCAGGTTTTCACTGTTCTCCGCCAGCAGTTCGGTACTCTCCAGCGCCTTTTCCGCCTCCCGCTGGCGCTGGCTGTTTTGCAGATTGCGCAGCGCCTGCAGATAGGCATCCAGCTGCTCGCTCTGTTTTTGCGCCAGCTCGGAACGGGCGCGCGACAGCTCCTGGCGGTTGTTGGCGGAGAGCTGGGCGAGGTCGAGTTCATCCACCAGCGCCTTCAGACGCGCCGATTCCGCCTGCAGGGCAAGATTTTGCGCCTGGGCGAGAGCATTGTTGCCGGTTTGCGTGCCGATGCGGCGCTCAACCTCATTGAGCTGACGACGGGCATCGGTTTGCTGCTGCGGCAGCTGGTTCAGGGAGTCGGCGATTTCACGCGCGCGATCCTGCTCCTGCTGCGCCTGGCGGCTCGATTCCAGCAGTTGGCTGCTGACCTGCAGGATCTCCTGGTTCAGCGCATCGGCGGTCAGGCCGGTTGGCACCTGGCGCGGCTCTTCGCTCAGATTATTGAGCTGGGCACGCAGGCTTTGAAACAGTTTGGGGAAATTGTCGATAACGTCCTGATACTGACGGGCGCGCTCGAGGGATGATTTTCGCTCCTCAAGCGCGTTCAGCGCGGACTGCAGAACTTCAACGGTTTCAGGCTGGGCGGGCTTTGCCGCCTTCGCCTGTTCCAGTTCCTGGGTTATCTGTTTAGCATCCGGGGCTGTCGCAGCGTACGCCCCGAAACTGAGGCTCAAGGCCAACAGGAAAGTGTATATCAGGCGCACGGCATAACCCTTTTGCTGAAGAATTAACCTTGGTCTTGTTTATCGTCAACCAGCGGGCTGGCGCGGTGTTCGGCGCGGATCTCTTCTTCCGGTAACGGAGCGGGTTCAGCGGCGGCGGTCGCTTCCACTGCTGTCGCCAGCGGTTGGCCGATCTTGGTCACGGACAGGCTTTGCAGCGTGTCGACCAGCTTCACCTGGCCCGGGGCAAACAGGTTGATCACGGTGGAACCCAGTTTGAAGCGGCCCATCTCCTGGCCTTTCAGCAAGGCGATGGAGCCTTCGTTGTCGCCAGCGGGCCAGGTCCAGCGTTTAATAATGCCTTCGCGCGGCGGGGTCACGGTGCCGGACCACACGGTCTCGATGCTGCCGACGATAGTTGCGCCCACCAGAATTTGCGCCATCGGGCCAAACTCAGTATCAAACAGGCAGATGACGCGCTCGTTACGGGCGAACAGGTTCGGCACGTTCTGCGCCGTCAAGTGGTTAACAGAGAACAGGTCGCCAGGAACGTAGATCATTTCGCGCAAGATGCCGTTGCACGGCATGTGTACGCGGTGATAGTCGCGCGGCGACAGGTAGGTGGTGGCGAAGCTGCCGTTACGGAACAGGTCGGCCATCTGATAGTTGCCGGCCAGCAGGGCTTCCAAACTGTAGTCATGACCCTTAGCCTGCAGGATTTTATCGTTCTCAATGGCGCCAAGCTGGCTGATCACGCCATCGGCCGGCATCACCAGCACGTTTGGATCGGTATTCAGCGGGCGAACGTCGTCGCGCAGCGGGCGCACGAAGAAATCGTTGAAGGTGCGATAAGCCGCGGTATCCGGCTTCTGCGCCTCTTTCATATCGACCTTGTAGTATTTCACGAACAGATCGATGACCAGCTTCGTCAGCCAACCTGCGCGTTTGCTCGCACCCCAGCCTGCGAGGCGGGTGAGCCACAGTTTAGGCAGAATGTATTGCAGTGAAAGTTTAAGATCGTTTAACAAAGTAGCCTCCAGGCCATGATATGTCGTTCCTGACCCCGCCTGCGGGCGGGGACCTGAAAAAAGGGGACGATTCTATACGTAAAACTCGCCAAATGGCATCTGCGTAAGCTGCGTCATCACCGCTGCCCGGCAGCGCCTGACGTGATGCTCAGCTTAATGATCAGTCATCGGACGAGGAAAAGTTTTTACGCGTTTTTACCTGTACCTGCGCCATGCTTTCCAGGATGCGGTGGTAGTTCTCAAAACGGCTTTCGGCGATCTTGCCGTTCTCTACCGCTTCGCGAAGCGCACAGCCAGGATCGGTATCGTGTTTACAGTCGCGATATTTGCAACGGCCTAAATAATCATGGAATTCGACAAAGCCGTTGGTGATTTGTTCCGCTTCCAGATGCCACAGGCCGAACTCACGTACCCCCGGTGAATCAATCACATCGCCGCCGTGCGGGAAGTGGTAGAGGCGTGCCGCGGTGGTGGTGTGTTGACCTAAGCCGGAAACGTCCGAGACATCATTGGTGAGGATCTGATCCTCGTTCAACCCGAGCAGGGCGTTCAGCAGGCTCGATTTACCGACCCCGGACTGCCCGGCGAAGATACTGATGCGGTCGGTCAGGGCCGCTTCCAGCGGCTTAAGGCCGTCCTGAGTCCGACTGGAAACCAGCAGCACGCGGTAACCGATGTTGCGGTAGATATCCATTTGCTCATTGACGAAGCGCAGACCATCATCATCCAGCAGATCGATTTTATTCAGCACAATGAGCGGCTCGATATCCTGCGCTTCGCAGGCCACCAGATAGCGATCGATAATATTCAGCGACAGCTCAGGCAGGATCGCGGAAACCACCACGATCTGGTCGATATTGGCGGCGATAGGCTTCACGCCGTCGTAAAAATCCGGACGCGTCAGGACGGAGGCGCGATCGTGCACCGCCTCGACGATCCCTTTGACGCTTACGCCGTCGGCGGCGTCTTTACCCGGCCGCCAGACCACGCGGTCGCCGGTGACCAGCGAGCGGATCGTCCGGCGGATATTGCAGCGATGCACGCTGCCGTCAGCGGATTCGACGTCGGCATGCATACCAAAGCGACTGATGACAATGCCTTCCGACGTTTCGCCAAACAGGTTGTCATCGTAGTCGGCCTTCTCCGCAGTGGTTTTCAGACGGCGCTGGTGGTTGGCTTTGACGCGGCGCTGCTGGCCTTTGGAGAGTTTATTTTTACTCAATCGAACTGGCTCCTGGTCGCCCTGATGGGGCAAAACCTCTATGATACACGCTATTTTAGATGAATATAGTCACGCGAGAAGGGTGGAAAATAGCATGAGTGCAAATGAAAACAACCTCATTTGGATCGATCTTGAGATGACAGGGCTGGATCCGGAGCGCGATCGCATTATCGAAATCGCCACCCTGGTGACCGATGCCAACCTGAACATTCTGGCTGAGGGCCCGGCCATCGCGGTGCATCAGTCGGACGCTCAGCTGGCATTAATGGACGAGTGGAATGTGCGGACGCATACCGGCAGCGGTCTGGTGGATCGCGTAAAGGCGAGCACCGTCAGCGAGCACGATGCCGAACTGGCGACCATTGAGTTTCTTAAGCAGTGGGTGCCGGCGGGCAAGTCGCCGATCTGCGGCAACAGTATCGGCCAGGATCGTCGCTTCCTGTTTAAGTACATGCCGCAACTGGAAGCCTATTTCCACTATCGCTATCTGGACGTTAGCACGCTGAAAGAGCTGGCGCGCCGCTGGAAGCCGGAAATTCTCGACGGCTTTAAAAAGCAGGGCACTCATCAGGCGATGGACGATATCCGCGAGTCGGTCGCCGAGCTGGCTTACTACCGCGAACACTTCATTAAACTGTAAACCGCGACCGGGCCCTGTGCGCGGCCCGGTACACTTTTCTGCGTTATTTAAACCACTTCTGCTGCATCTGCTGGAAGTCAGGTGTCGCCATGACCGCGGCCAGGGCATCGTTGATGGCGTTCAGCAGCTCCGGATCGTCTTTGCGCACCGCAATCGCATACTGCTTACCGTAATAAGCCGGGTCGGTGGCCCGTTCATCCATGATGGCGTAGTCAGGGTTCTCCTGCTGCCAGGCGTCGAGGGTGGCGAAGTCGCCCATGACGCCGGTTATTTGCCCGGCTTTCAGCGCGGCCAGGGCGCTGGCGACATCGTCGTAAGGGACAGCCTGTACGGCTTTCTGTTTATCACGCAGGTAGCGCTGATGCAGCGTGCCTTTCACCACGCCGACTTTTTTAGCCTTCAGATCGGCAAAGGAATGGGCGACATCTTTGTTGACGAGCACTACCCCGGAGAGCGCCTGGCGATAGGGTCGGCTGAAGGCGACCTGCTTCTCACGCATCGGGATCACTTCCATGCCGGCAATCACCGCGTCAAATTTCTTAAAGCGTAAAGCCGGGATCAGGGTATCGAAACGCTGCGCCGTGAACTGGCACTGCGCCTGCATCTGCTGGCACAGGGCGTGCGCGAGATCGATATCGAAGCCAACGGGCTGATTTTTGCCGTTGGCGGTGACAAACGGTGGATTGGCCGTGGTGGTGCCAAAATGGAGCGTCTCGGCTGACGCGGTTCCGATGGCCAGCGTGCTCAGCAGCAGGACGGTGAGGACTTTTCTCATGCTAATTCCCTGTTTGGCGTCGGGGTGGCCTCGTTATACGTCGCGCCACCGCTGTATGATGCGAGCGATTTTGCGTCATTCAGCCGGGCGGAAAAAGCGATTTTGCCCGTTATGACGCTTATTTATACAATTCAGCGGCGTGGGTGGCGAGAAAATGTCCATTTAAACAAAAAACGCAAAAAAGTGATCGTCAGGGGGTTGCAGGGGCATCGAATTCTCGTATAATGCGCCTCCCGTAACGACGCAGAAATGCAAATTACGACGCCATCGAAATATGGCAAAAAATGCAGTAACGCGGGAATAGCTCAGTTGGTAGAGCACGACCTTGCCAAGGTCGGGGTCGCGAGTTCGAGTCTCGTTTCCCGCTCCAAAATTTGAAAGACACACCACACCAGTCGCAGTTTTCAGGTTGCTAGACGGTAGCTTGAATGACGATGATTAAGCGGGAATAGCTCAGTTGGTAGAGCACGACCTTGCCAAGGTCGGGGTCGCGAGTTCGAGTCTCGTTTCCCGCTCCAAAATTTGAAAGACACACCACACCAGTCGCAGTTTTCAGGTTGCTAGACGGTAGCTTGAATGACGATGATTAAGCGGGAATAGCTCAGTTGGTAGAGCACGACCTTGCCAAGGTCGGGGTCGCGAGTTCGAGTCTCGTTTCCCGCTCCAAATTTTCTTCCATCTCTTATTTATCCACAGTGCAATCCAGCGCCGGGGATGATTTTCGTTTGGTCCGCAGAAATACTGTGAACAGAGTTATCCACAGGTTGTCGTTCCGTCACTGGCGGCGCAAATGCTTCGCTTTGTAAATAGTGTCTTTGTATGTGATTGAAATTTAACAAATAAATTTCATTTCAAAATGTTAATCCGATCACTTGACCTTGGTCTGCGCCTTGAAACGCAATGTGTTTTAGATTTTATTCACAGCCTGTGAATGAATCAGGCGTCGCGCGGCAAGCCTTTCTCTACCACTCTGACCAGACGTAATTTTTTCGGCAGCTGTACTTCAACGGCGTCGGCGTTCCGCTTTTTCAGTTGCTGGGCAATCGCCCACTCAATGTGTTCGTCGAGAAGCGGGTGCTCGCCCCGGCGGCTCTCCAGGGCGCGAAGATGGGCTTCATCCCAGGGCGCATTGCCCAACGCGACGGCGATATTACGCAGCCAGCGCAGGTGGCCAATGCGACGAATCGCCGACCCTTCGGTCACCTTCAGAAACCACGCTTCGCTCCAGGCGAACAGCTCCACCAGCGGCGGGGCATGCAGCGCTTTGCGTGGGCTGAAATCCTCTTCATCGGTGAGCTGTGAGAAACGGTTCCACGGGCAGATCAGCTGACAATCATCACAACCGTAAATACGGTTGCCGATAAGTGGACGGAACTCCTCGGGGATTGCACCTTCCAGTTCAATGGTGAGATAGGAGATGCAGCGCCGGGCGTCGACGGTATAGGGCTCAACGATGGCCCCGGTGGGACAGATGGTCATGCAGGCGACGCAGCGCCCACACTCTTCCGCGACCGGGCTGTCGACCGGCAGGGGCAGATCAATCAGCAGTTCGCCGAGGAAAAAGAACGATCCGGCGTCGCGGCTTAAGATAAGTGAGTGCTTACCTGTCCAGCCTAGGCCCGCTTTTTCTGCGATTGGCCGTTCCAGGATAGGCGCGGAATCGACAAAAGGTCTAAAATTGAGCGAAGCACACTGTTCCTGAATCTTCTCCCCCAGCTTTTTCAGGCGATTACGTAGCAGCTTATGATAATCACGCCCGAGGGCATAACGGCTGACGTAACCCAGCGTGGGATCTTTCAGGGTGCGGGCAAAGGCGGCGTTAGCGGGCAGATAGTTCACCCGCACGCTGATGACGCGTAACGTACCGGGCAGCAGTTCGTGGGGACGGGCGCGCATCATACCGTGACGGGCCATCCATTCCATTTCGCCGTGGTATTGTTTATCCAGCCATGCCTGCAGTTTGGGTTCACTGGCGCTGAGGTCGGTATCGGCGATCCCCACCTGCTGGAACCCAAGCTCTGTGCCCCATTGTTTGATTTGTTGCGCTAACTGAACGAGATCGAGGGGCTGTGACATGATGGACCATACAATGACGAAAAACCCTGACAGTATACCATACAACATTTGGCCTGCGGAGGCGCTGCGCCTGGCCGAACGAGAGGCGGCGGACAGCCTGGGGCTGACGCTGTTCGAACTCATGCAGCGCGCGGGCGAGGCGGCGTTCCAGCTGGCCAGCTGTGCTTATCCTGCCAGCGCGCACTGGCTGATCCTCTGCGGACATGGCAACAACGGCGGCGACGGATATGTCGTTGCGCGTCTGGCACAGGCCGCGGGGCGGCGGGTGACGCTGCTGGCGGTGGAGAGTGACAGCCCGCTGCCGGAAGAGGCGCAGGCGGCGCGGGAGGCATGGCTTAACGCCGGCGGCGTGATCCATGCGGCGACCATCCCATGGCCCGACGATATCTCACTGATTATTGATGGCCTGCTCGGCACCGGTCTGCGCAGCGCGCCGCGCGATCCCGTTGCGGCGCTCATCCACCAGGCGAACCACCACCCGGCGCCGGTGGTGGCGCTGGATATCCCTTCCGGCCTGAATGCGCAGACGGGCGCGACGCCAGGTGCAGTGGTACAGGCCGACCATACGCTGACCTTTATCGCCCTCAAGCCGGGGCTGCTGACCGGCAAGGCGCGGGATGTCGTCGGGCAACTCCACCATCATGCGCTGGGGCTCGAACGCTGGCTCGCCGGACAAAGCACTCCTCTGACGCGGTTTTGCGCCGCCCACCTCGCCGACTGGCTGCCGCCGCGGCGGGCCACCTCCCATAAAGGCGATCACGGTAAACTGGTGATTGTCGGCGGCGATCGCGGCACGGCAGGCGCTATCCGTATGTGCGGTGAAGCGGCCCTACGCAGCGGCGCGGGACTGGTGCGAGTACTTACTCACCCGGAGAACGTGGCGCCCATTGTCACCGTGCGGCCGGAATTAATGGTAGATGAACTGACGCCGCAGACTCTGAAAGCCGCGCTGGAGTGGGCGGACGTGGTAGCGATTGGCCCCGGGCTGGGGCAGCGCGAATGGGGACGCAGCGCCCTGCGCACGGTGGAAAGTTTTAACAAACCGATGGTCTGGGACGCCGACGCGCTGAACCTGCTGGCATTCAATCCCGATAAACGTCACAATCGCGTGCTAACGCCGCACCCCGGCGAAGCGGCCCGTCTGCTGAACGTCAGCGTGGCAGAAATTGAAAGCGATCGCTTACTTTCTGCGCAGCGTCTGGTAAAACGGTATGGTGGCGTGGTTGTGCTGAAAGGCGCGGGCACGGTGGTGGCCAGTGAAAGCGGGGCGATGGGCATTATCGATGCCGGCAATGCCGGGATGGCCAGCGGCGGGATGGGCGATGTGCTCACCGGCATCATCGCCGCGTTGTTAGGACAGCACCTGACGCCGTATGATGCTGCCTGTGCCGGGTGCGTCGCTCATGGTGATGCCGCCGACCGACTGGCCGCCCGCGAGGGCACCCGCGGCATGCTGGCGACCGATCTCTTTTCCACGCTCAGGCGTGTTGTTAACCCGGATGTGATTGACGTAGACCATGATTAACCGAGTGATTCCTTTACCCGATGAGCAGGCCACGCTGGCCCTTGGCGACCGCATCGCGCAGGCCTGTACCGGCGCCACCGTGATTTATCTGTATGGTGATTTAGGCGCGGGGAAAACGACCTTCAGCCGCGGCTTTTTGCAGGCGCTCGGTCACCGCGGCAATGTCAAAAGCCCAACTTATACCCTGGTGGAGCCCTATACCCTCGAGAACCTGATGGTGTATCACTTCGATCTCTACCGTCTGGCGGATCCTGAGGAACTCGAATTTATGGGGATCCGTGATTATTTTGCCGACGATGCCATCTGCCTGGTGGAATGGCCGCAGCAAGGCGCAGGTGTCCTGCCTGACCCGGATGTTGAAATTCACCTTGATTACCAGGCACAAGGGCGTGAGGCGCGTATTACCGCGATCTCCTCACGGGGTGAATCTTTACTGGCGCGTTTAGCCTTTTAGCCTGAAGGATGACGGGATGAAGTATCGCATAACCACCTGGCTTGCCGCTGCGCTGATGCTGTCGAGTCTTCACGCCACTGCGGCGAGTTTATCCGATATCCAGGTCTCTAACGGAGACCAGCAGGCCCGTATTACCCTAAGCTTTGTCGGTGAGCCGGAGTACTCCTTTACCCCACAGGGTAAACGTCTGGTGGCGCTGGATATCAAGCAGACCGGCGTATTGCAGGGACTACCGCTGCAGTTTAGCGGCAGCAACCTGGTGAAGAGTATTCGCGCCGGCACGCCGCAGGATACGCAGACGCTGCGTCTGCTGGTGGATCTGACGGAAGATGGCAAAACCCGGGCGGTGAAGCAACAGAACGGGGCGAATTACACGGTGGTCTTTACCATCAACGCCGACGCGCCGCCGCCGCCGCCTCCGCCGCCCGTGGTGGTGAAACGGGCCGACCCGCCGCCGGTGATGCCTTCCCGGACGACGACGTCAGGGCGTAACCCGTTCAGCTCGTCGGGTCATGAACGGCAGACGGTGATGACCTCCTCTCAGCCGGCGATGACCAACAATCAGACCGTGACTCGCCCGGCGGCCCGTACGGTGTCGGCGGATGATAAGGTGATTATCGCCATCGATGCCGGACACGGCGGTCAGGATCCTGGCGCGATTGGCCCGAACGGCACCAAAGAGAAAAACGTGACTATCGCTATCGCGCGCAAGCTGCGGGCGTTACTGAACGCCGATCCGCAGTTTAAGCCGGTGCTGACCCGCGACGGGGATTACTTTATTTCGGTGATGGGCCGCTCTGACGTGGCGCGTAAGCAAAACGCCAATTTCCTCGTCTCTATCCATGCTGACGCCGCGCCAAACCGCGATGCCACTGGCGCCTCGGTGTGGGTGCTCTCGAACCGTCGCGCCAACAGCGAAATGGCCGGTTGGCTCGAGCAGCATGAGAAACAGTCTGAACTGCTCGGCGGTGCGGGCGATGTGCTGGCAAACAGCCAGGCCGACCCCTACCTGAGCCAGGCGGTGCTGGATCTGCAGTTTGGTCATTCCCAGCGCGTCGGCTACGATGTGGCGACCAACGTGCTGAGCCAGCTGCAGCGTATTGGCAACCTGCACAAACGCCGCCCGGAGCATGCCAGCCTTGGAGTGCTGCGCTCGCCGGACATCCCGTCGATCCTCGTGGAAACGGGCTTTATCAGTAACAACGGCGAAGAGCGGCTGCTGGGGAGCGATGATTACCAGGAGCAGATTGCGGAGGCGATTTATAACGGCTTACGCAACTACTTTATGCAGCATCCGCTGCAGTCGGCGCCTCGCGGCGAGGCGGCGCAGACCGCCAGCGCCGCGGCGCCGGGCGGGATGTTGATTAACTAAGGAGCAGGGGATGCCGATTCAGGTTCTGCCGCCGCAGCTCGCCAACCAGATTGCCGCCGGCGAGGTGGTGGAGCGGCCCGCGTCGGTGGTGAAAGAGCTGGTTGAGAACAGTCTTGATGCGGGCGCCACGCGGATTGACATTGATATCGAACGCGGCGGCGCGAAGCTTATTCGCATCCGCGATAACGGCAGCGGCATCAAAAAAGACGAGCTGGCGCTGGCCCTAGCTCGTCATGCGACCAGCAAGATCGCCTCGCTTGACGATCTGGAGGCCATTATCAGCCTCGGCTTTCGCGGCGAAGCGCTGGCCAGTATCAGTTCGGTAGCGCGCTTAACGCTGACTTCGCGCACGGCGGAGCAGCAGGAAGCCTGGCAGGCGTATGCTGAAGGCCGCGATCAGGCGGTGACGGTGAAGCCGGCGGCGCACCCGGTCGGTACCACTCTGGAAGTCCTCGATCTGTTCTATAACACCCCGGCGCGGCGCAAATTTATGCGCACCGAAAAGACCGAGTTCGGCCACATTGACGAGGTGGTGCGCCGCATTGCGCTGGCGCGCTTCGACGTCACTATCAACCTCAGCCATAACGGCAAGGTGATGCGCCAGTATCGGGCCGTCGCTCAGGATGGCCAGCGCGAGCGCCGGCTGGGGACAATTTGCGGCGCCGCTTTTCTCGAACATGCGCTGGCGATCGAGTGGCAGCATGGCGATCTGACCCTGCGCGGCTGGGTCGCCGATCCGCTGCATACCACCCCGGCGCTGGCGGAAATTCAGTATTGCTACGTTAACGGGCGGATGATGCGCGATCGGCTGATCAACCATGCTATCCGCCAGGCCTGTGAAGACAAGCTAGGGGCCGATCAGCAGCCGGCGTTTGTGCTGTATCTGGAGATCGATCCCCATCAGGTGGATGTAAACGTCCACCCGGCCAAGCATGAGGTGCGTTTCCATCAGTCGCGCCTGGTGCACGACTTTATCTACCAGGGCGTACTGAGCGTACTGCAGCAGCAGCTTGACGCGCCGCTGGCGGAAAAAGACGACCCGCCGGCGCCGCGCCCGATGCCGGAGAACCGCATCGCCGCGGGCGGCAACCAGTTTGCGCGGCCAGCGGAAGCGCGGGAGCCTGCGACCCGCTTCAGCATCACGCCATCGCGTGAGCCTGCGGCCTCCAGCGGCAAACCGGGCGGCGCGAGCTGGCCGCATGCGCAGCCGGGTTACCAGAAGCAGCAGGGAGCGCTTTATCGTCAACTGCTCGACACGCCAACGGCGCCAAAGCCAGCGTTGCAGCCTCCGGCGGCGGCAGAGTTGGCCGGTCACAGTCAGAGCTTTGGCAGAGTGCTGACGATTGTTGGCGGCGACTGCGCGCTGCTGGAGCGCGAGGGCGGTCTGGCGCTGCTGTCGTTGACCGTTGCCGAGCGCTGGCTGCGCCAGGCGCAGTTGACCCCGGGAGCGGAGGCGGTATGTGCTCAGCCGCTGCTGATCCCGCTGCGGTTAAAAGTTACGGAAGGGGAAAAGCAGGCGCTGGCCGCCGCTCAGCCGGCGCTGGCGCAGCTAGGGATCGATGTGCATACCGATGCCCTGCACGTGACGGTGCGCGCGGTCCCTTTACCCTTAAGACAACAAAATTTACAAATCTTGATTCCTGAACTGATAGGCTACCTGGCGCAGCAAAACGCATTCGACGTCGGCAATATCGCCCAATGGATGGCGCGTAATCTGACGAGCGAACAGACGTCATGGAATATGGCGCAGGCGATTGCGCTGCTGGCGGACGTTGAGCGTCTTTGCCCGCAGCTGTTGAGAACGCCGCCGGGTGGCCTGTTACAACCTGTAGATCTCCATTCGGCGATGAATGCCCTGAAAGATGAATGATGTAACCGAGGCGAGCCTGCCCAAGGCAATTTTTTTAATGGGCCCGACGGCCTCCGGCAAAACCGCGCTGGCGATAGCCTTACGTAAAGTTTTGCCAGTAGAGTTGATTAGCGTTGATTCCGCCCTCATTTATCGGGGAATGGATATTGGCACCGCCAAACCGGATGCTGCGGAGCTTAGCGCTGCGCCGCATCGGCTGCTGGATATTTTGGATCCTGCGGAGGCCTATTCCGCGGCGGATTTTCGCCGCGATGCGCTGGCGGCGATGGCGGATATTGTCGCCGCCGGGCGAATTCCGCTGTTAGTCGGCGGAACGATGTTGTATTTCAAAGCGTTGCTGGAAGGATTGTCGCCCTTACCGTCGGCTGACCCAGAGGTCAGAGCGCGGATTGAGCAGCAGGCCGCAGAGCAGGGGTGGAATGCGTTACATCAGCAATTACAGGAGATCGATCCCGTGGCTGCTGCGCGTATTCATCCAAATGATCCGCAAAGGCTTTCCCGGGCACTGGAAGTTTTTTTCATTTCGGGTAAAACTTTAACGG
>OGHR01000356.1_pt1 | contig 47365 bp, 37 predicted proteins | sample 1571621 | NCBI WGS metagenome assembly OGHR01 (sample SAMEA2582038, study PRJEB24529) | metagenome | biome: Human gut stool | place: China | collected 2011
GACTGTTACCTCAGTTCCTGCTTCATAGGAATCCTGCTGTGGTTCTACACTCACGATTCCCATTTCTTCTGCATTCGCTGCTGCCTTCAATGTGAAGTTCTCTTTTTCCGGCTCTGTAAATGTAAACTTAAATGGAGCTGGAATTGATTCATTTCCTGCGTTATCTACTGCTGTAATACGTACCTCATAAACAGTTCCGACTTCCAGTTTATCCATTGTAAATTCTGTGTTCTTACTGTCCCCGATCTTCACACCATTCTGATAAATATTATAGCTTGCCACGTCTGTGTCAGCCGGTGCTGTCCATGTCAGCTTTGCTGAATCCTCATCAACAGGTGTTGCTTTGATTTCTGTAGCGACTCCCGGTTTTACCACATCTGTTGTTGTAATTCCGTGAATTTCAATCGCATTTTCAGACGGCACATCTTTTGTATTCAGCGCAAAAATGTTAAAGTCATAAGTCACACCCGATTCCAATCCTTCAATCCGGATTCGCGTATCTGAGGTCTTGACTTCCTGATCATTCCATTTTACAAGATAAGATGCTGCACCCTTTACCTGACCCCATTCCAGAATCACAGCTGAACTTTCAACATGTACTGCTTCTCCTTGTACTTCTCCGATTTCCGGAACATTTGGATCTCCAAGTGCTTCCATCGCCGCATTCAGAGCTGCTGCTGCTTTTTCAACCGCATCCTGATCTGCATCCGCATTATTCATTACTTCTACTGCCACTTTGTATGCTTCCTTAAATGCTTCCCATTTGTCCGCATCATATGCGCCCTCTATGAGTCCGGCCCCGCTTTCGATGGCTGTCTGAAGATCCGCTTTATTCACCTCCGCTGCCTGTACCGGTGCGAAGATTTTTAAGTAGTCAAGGTTTGCCTGTGTTTTTCCGTCACGAGCTACAATTGTGCATCTGATTGTATGCTGTTTGTTCTCAAGATTTTTTGCTTCAAAAATCTTCTGCTGTGGATCTCCTCCACCGGATCCCGCTAATGATACATTTTCAGCTTTTCCACCATCAATGCTTACATCATAACTTGCAAAGTTTGCATGTTTCTGTGCATAAACTTCAATTCCAGTTCCTGTAAACGTATATTCAAAATATTTACCTGCCTGGTTTCCAGTTGAAGGAACTTCTGTCTTTGTCTTTCCATGATGTTTCTCCGGCTCTCCAGCCCATGTAGACCATTCAGAGCCGCTCCAGCTAATCGCATCATTTCTCTTTCCATCCTCAGATGCATCTTCTACGATCGTCTCTCCGGAACCAAGGTCTCCAAAGAGTGCCACAGTCAGTTTACAGCTTCCGCTCACTTCAGAATCGGCATTTGCTGTTGCTGTGATCGTCACTTCTCCGTTTTTCTTGTGAACTGTCACCAGTCCGTTTTCATCTACGGATGCGATGCTTGTATCAGAAGAAGTCCATGTAACACTCTTGTCTTTTGTATCTCCCGGTGTTACTTTTGCCTGCATCTGTACAGTGCCTTCTTTTCCGATCGTTGTAATTCCGGAAACTGTAGATACTTCTACTTTCTCCGGCAGTGTGATCGTATTATCCAGAATATTCAGAGCATCCAGTTCTACTTTTGTACCAGAACTTGCATCTACTTTTTCATTGAGCACTTTCAGCTCTAATGTATGTGTACCATGCTTCAGATCATCCTTTTTAAATACAACCTGCTGACGTTTTGTAGTAGAACTGTATGTATCTACCTTTCCGCAAGACTCTCCGTCAATAAATACTTCGTATTTTCCACGGTCTGTATTTGTGCAAGTAATCACTTCGATGCCTGTTCCCACAAACTCCAGTTCTACAGTCTCTTTTCCTGTCGGTTTGTTCAGATACTTGATCGTATCCTTGTAGTTGCCTTCGTTTGCTGTGTCCCAGTCACCCCATGCACCTGTATACACAATATGCGGATCCTTATTATCAATCTTTCCTGCTCCAAGCGGCTCTGTCAGCTCTACTTTTTCACTGAGCTTTGTCTCTTTGCCATCGACTACTGCTGATACCTGATATCGGATCGTACCCAATGCCTTATCTGCATTTTTATCAATGTATTCTGTTTTTTCTACACCGCCTGCAATTTTCTGTACGTCTCCGGACTCAATCTGACGATATACATTGTAAGTAATGTCTTTGTCTTTTTTCGTCTTGACTTCATCCCATGTCAGTTTTCCTGTATTATCATCTGTACGTTTTGCAGATAATCCTGTCGGTGCCTCCCCTTTCACAGGAACATCTTTGACATAATACGTCTGTCCGGCCTGTGTCTCAAAGGAAACTCTGTCCTGAGATTCTACTTTTACATCTACAACATTTCCATTTGCATCTGTAATTGTTGCAAAGGAAGCATTTGGAACCTGAACAGTTGCTGTTCCTCCGTTATTTGAAAGAATCTCTGCGCTTGTCAGATGTTTGTTCTTCCAGTTCATGGATACTTCAAAGTTTCCGCGTGCAACCAGTCCGCTGACACTTCCTGATGCCCATGCATCCGGCAGTGCAGGAAGCATATTGATATATCCCATGTTGCTCTGCAGAAGCATCTCTGCAACACCTGATGTCATCCCAAAGTTTCCGTCGATCTGGAATGGCGGATGCGTATCCCAGAGATTGGTCATAATTCCGTTTTTAAACAGATCTGTGATCAGCTTATATGCACGGTTTCCATCTGCCAGTCTTGCCCATGTATTGATTCGCTGTCCCATTCCCCAGCCGGTACTTTCATCTGTACGGTTGTTCATGGACACTCTTGCTGCCTCAAAGTACTCCGGTGTATCAGATGAGATCAGATCTCCCGGGAAAAGTCCCAGCATATGGGAAATATGTCTGTGCCCGTATCCCTGTCCCATACTGTTTACAGTCGTTTCTTCATACCACTCTTTGATCTGTCCGCTATCGCCAATCTCGATCGGTCCTTTTAACCTGGACTGATGATCTTTCCATGTTGCCACCAGATCCGCATCAACACCAAGAGTTTCTGCTGCTTTGATAGTATCCTCATATAACTGCCAGATCAGTGTCTGCTCATAAGTATTACCTGCCGTTCTTGGTCCATGCTCCGGTGAATAACTTGGTGAAGATACCAGATGTCCGGTTCCATCATCTATCAAAATATTATCGTAGAAAATTGCCTCTTCCTTCATCATTGGATAGATGTAATTTTGCATATAGGATACATCACCTGTAAATTCATAGTATTCCCAGCAATTCTGAAGAATCCACGGTACCGCTGCCGGTGACCATCCCCAGTCAAATGACCATCCCGGACAAGTCCATCCAAACGGATTGTTCTGGGTATGTGCCATAAATCCCTGATCCACACCTGCATAAATTTTTGCAGTAACACGTCCTGGTTCTCTTAAAGAATCTACGTACGAAATCAACGGCTGCGCACACTCTGCCATATTCGTAGAATAGGTCGGCCAGTAGTTCATCTGCAGATTAACATTCATATGATAGTCAGAATGCCATGCTGAGCTGTTCGCTCCAACCCAGATTCCCTGAAGGTTAGACGGAAGTGTCGCTCTGGACGGATCATCTTCCGGTGTCTCTCTGGAAGACTCAATTGTCAGATAACGGCCGTACTGGAACAGCATCACTTCCAGGTAGCGTCTCTCCTGCTCGCTTGCTGAACCATCATTATAAGCTTTCAACAGTTTATCTGTTGTCTTCTCAGAAGGAACCTGTCCAAGATCCAGATTGACACGGCCAAAGATAGAAGAGTAATCATCCACATGTGCCTGTTTCAAAGTATCATAAGAATCATTTACTACAGTATCTGCTGCTTTATCTACATAAGCACGCACTCTGGAAGCGACCTGCTCCTGGCTTTCCCCTGTGCGATATACCGGATAATCATTCTTGTAATCTGTTCCAATCGATGTAATAATCGTAACAGCCTTTGCATCCTTGACTGTGACCTTTTCGTCTCCGTCTTCTGTTGTTCCGCCTTCTGTCAGAACCTTTGTCTGAGAGCTGAATCTCATCTGATTGTCTTTCAGCTGTCCGTCGATGGAAATCAGCGCATCCTTAACTGTTGTTTCCCACTCTCTCTGGTAAGACTGCGCCTGTATTGTATTTTTGTTGCTTCCACCGCCTGCTTCATTATCCGGCTCCACTCTGACATCCAGATTCAGCTTATCGCCACCTTCCGCAGTCAGTCGTGTCACAAGTACATTGTCCGGATAACTTACAAAGTTCTCACGAGTATAATGTGTATCCCCGTTATCATACTCAACTCCGGCAATTGCCGTATTCAGATCCAGTGTTCTCTCGTAATTTTCAACGTCTTTGTCCGAGATACCTTTAAAATCCAGATACATATTTCCGTAACTCAGATAATATCCGTATCCGTTTACTCCTGCATCATCACTTAAACCTACCAGTTCTCCACACTTACTGCTTGCTGCATCATTGTCCCCATTAGCAAACAGTTGCTGAATCTCTTTTACTGTCTGTCCGTTTCTTCCTTTTTCTTCCAGGTTTCCTCCGTTATAATCCGGACGGCTTTCGCTTGGTCCGCCGGACCAGAGTGACTTCTCATTCAACTGAATACGCTCTGTCTGCACACCACCAAATACACTTGCCCCGATTCCACTGTTTCCGATTGGAAGAGACCATTTTTCCCATCCGGCATAACTGTCTGGCGCTGCGCTTGTATATCTCAGCTTTAATTCGCTCCTGTCCTGAGATTCTTCTGCATGAACGACTGAATTGGAAACCGGAACTGCAGATGCTGCAACCAATGCTGCCAGTGCACTGGCCAGAACACGTTTTGTCTGTTTCTTTCTCCTTGTTTTCATGTATACCCTTTTTCCTCTCAAAATTTAAAATAAAATCTTACTGACTATACCTCTCTTAACCTCCTTCTTCACCTTAAACTGAAGATTTGTAATGGTTATAACATAATCAATTCGGAAAGTAAATTTACAAAACTACTACTTTATGTCATTATTTTACTGTTTCAGAAAAATGTGGCAGATTTTTAACCTTTTACACAAAAGGGACTACTCTTTCGAATAGTCCCCTGTCTCTTATTCTAATTCTTCTCCGTTGGATGCAATGACCTTCTTATACCAGTAGAAAGAATCTTTTCTGCTTCTTTCCATAGATCCGTTTCCGTCATCATCCATATCTACATAGATAAAGCCATATCGTTTTCTCATCTCTCCGGTAGATGCGCTGACAAGGTCAATACATCCCCACGGTGTAAATGCGATCAGTTCTACTCCGTCATCGATTGCCTCTGACATTGCTCTGACATGATCCTTCAAATATGCGATACGATAGTCATCATGGATGCTTCCATCCGCTTCTACAGTATCAATCGCACCGAGTCCGTTTTCTACAATCATAATCGGCACCTGATAACGTCCATAGATCTCATTCAGAATGTATCGCAGTCCGTCCGCATCCATACCCCATCCCCAGTCAGAATACTGGATGTATGGGTTTTTATATCCGAGTACCAGATTGCCTGCCCCGTCTTTTGGTGCATCTGTATGTGTCGTCTCACAGCTTGTGCTGTAGTAGGAAAAACTGAAGAAATCGGCTCTTCCTTCTTTTAAAATCTCCAAATCCTCTTCCGGGACTTCAAATGACACGCCGTCTTCTCTCCACATTCTCTTCGCAAATACCGGATAATGTCCGCGGATCATCACGTCCCCGCTGTAATAGAAATCTTCCTGCATCTTATGCTGTGCACGCAGAACATCCTGCGGATCACAAGTCAGCGGATATGTCGTCATACCTGCGATCATGCATCCTACCACATATTCCGGATACTGCTCATGAGCAAGCTTTACCGCTCTGGCGCTTGCCACAAACTGATTGTGAAGTCCTGCATACGCATTTTCCAGCATCTGTTTCGGAGCATTCGGAACGAAATTCTTCATCATCAGCTGACTGTTGATCTCATTGAATGTAAGCCAGTATCTGACCAGTCCTTTATATTCTTCAAAGATCACTTTTGCATATTTTTCAAACGCATCCACCAACTGACGGTTCGTCCATCCGCCTAACACTTCCTCCAGATACAGTGGTGTATCATAATGGCACATCGTCACAAGCGGCTCGATGTCGTATTTTCTCAGTTCTGTAAATACATTCCGGTAAAATTCGATTCCCTCACGGTTGGGCTCCTCTTCAATTCCCTTCGGGAAAATCCGGGACCAGGAAATCGACATACGGAACATCTTAAATCCCATTTCTGCAAATAATGCAATGTCTTCTTTATAATGATGATAAAAATCAATCGCCTTGTGGTTCGGATAATAATATCCGTCCAGCACTGCATAGGATGCACCTTCCGGTATCCGGGAAAATCCGCCCACCATGCCTTCTGTTCCGTCCGGCATGCGGTACGTGATCCCTCTTGATTTCTTTGCGGAACCACCTGTTGTCACATCTGTTTTGGCCGGTCCTCTTCCACCTTCGTTCCAGCCGCCTTCACACTGGTTCGCGGCTGTAGCGCCGCCCCAGTAAAAATTCTTTGGAAAACTCATTGCTCTTTTACTCCTTTCATCGAATCACATGCAGCATGTCCTCACCATGTACATGGCGGTCATGATCTTTTTCTACAATATCCAAATACTCATCCGTGTTTGTTATGATCACAGGAATCTCACAGCTGTAACCTTCCTGTTCGATTTTTTCTTTCTCAAAGGATACAAGAAGCTGCCCTTTTTTCACGCAGTCTCCCTGCTGTACATGAGTTTCGAAATATTTTCCATCCAGATTCACCGTATTGATTCCGATGTGGATGAGCGCTTCACATCCACCCTCACTGGCAAGCCCGATCGCATGTTTTGTCGGGAACAGCACACGTACAGTACCGTCAAACGGTGCATATACATTTCCATTTTCCGGGATTACAAGACAACCCTTTCCAAGCGCTTCATTCGCAAATGCCTCATCTGCCGCTTCGGAAAGTGGCTTGATCATACCGTCTGCCGGCATTGCGAGCATCTCTTTTTCTTTTAAAAGCGCCGGAGCAGCTTCTTTTTTCTCTTCCGTCTTCTCTTCTTTTGACACTGACTTGATGTCTGTTTCTACTACATCATTCAAATATTCATAATCGGAATCTTTGTAAACCAGCATACCAAGAACAAAAGATACCACAAACGGAACGATCGCAGATAATGCGATTCCGATAAAGTTCGGTCCGTCCGGATTGACAAATCCAAGAAGACCGATGATTCCCATTCCCGCATAGCTGTACATCGCCAGGTTGCTGAGTGCAACTACAACACCACTTGCAGCACCACCGATACAGCAGATGGCAAACATCTTCTTACGAGGAAGTGTCACACCGTAAGTTCCCGGCTCTGTCACTCCGAAGATTGCAGAAATAAAGGACGGCAGTGCCACTTCTTTGAGTTTTGCATCTTTTGTCTTTAAGATGATTGAGAGCAGAACTCCGCATGTAGCAAAGGATGCACCGTAGGAAAATGCCAGCAGCTGGCTTGGATTTCCTGCGAGCAGATCCATAAACGCAAAAATTGTAAGAACACCATGGATACCGAACAATACAAAAATCTGCCAGCATCCGCCCAGAATCAGTCCTGCAAGCAGCGGTGAGAATTCACAGATACTTGTGAGAACAACATTAAGTCCCGCACCGATCATATTTGCCAGAGGTCCGATCACAATAAAGGTCAGCGGGAAAATAATGATCAATGTAAGCATCGGTGTCATAAAACCTTTGATCATCTTCGGAAGCACTTTGTCAAACCACTTATACAGCGGAACTGCTGCCAGAAGACCAAATAAAATCGGCAGGAATGTAGAAGTATAGGTCGTATTTACGACATATCCCCATAAATTGATGTCTACATTCTGAATTGCCGGATAACACATTGCAGCTGCCAGGATCAGTCCGAAGAATGGATCGATCTGGAATTTTTTTGCAAAGTTAAATCCAAGAATCAGCGGCAGGAAATAGAAGAAACAGTCTCCTGCTGTATTCATCAGCATATAAATTCCATCTGTCGGTTTGATTCCGACAAATGTCAGAAGGACTAACAGCCCTTTGATAATACCGCAGGCACAGAGCAGATGAAGAGTCGGTCCCATACCACCCATGATTGTTCCCAGAACTTTCTCGAGGGGACTCTTCTTTTTCGCATTTTTCTGTTCTTTGTTCTCTGCCTGCATGGCGTCTAAGCCAAGCTGGCTGCATACTTCATCGTATACATCCGCCACGTGCTCCCCGATGACTACCATGTATTCTCCCATGGCTTTCATCACGGTCACCACACCGTCCATATTTTTGATGACCTCATCATTTGCGATGGATTCATCAATCAGACGGAATCTTAATCTTGTAACGCAGTGTCTTAAACTTTCAACATTTTCTTTTCCACCGACATTTTTAATAATGTCTGCGGCTAAACTTGAGTATTTACCCATGTCATCCTCCTTATATACAGTTTTCATTGTATAAAGGTGTAGCCAACTTAATGTTACCATCCTGACAAAGCAGAAACACTCCTCATCTGTGCGCGCTTCCGATGATTCGCTAATCTCTGCTCTTATATATAACGCGTTCAATATGAATGGTCAGATATAATTTTTCTTCATCTGAAAGTTCCTTTTCATATTTACGCGATATAAACTCTGCGATTTTTTCCACACACTTATAAGAAGTGCGGTACTTTTGCCGAATTGTATTGAAAAGTTCGTTGTCCTGATCGTCTTCATACTCTTTATCTGTCAGAAGACGCTGTGCAAAGAACTTCAAATGGGTAATAAAACGATAATAATAAACCGATTCTGTATTAAACTCTACGGAAAAATAATAACGGACAATATTGGAAATCTCCTGCATCAGCTTTGTGACTTCCATCGTCTGCTTTAAGTTCTCATTGTCCATCTCTGCATTGACAATGTGCAGGGTAATAAAACCAATCTCATCTTCCGGTAATTCTACCTTGAACGTCTGATTGATCATCTTCCAGACCTTCTTCGCCGCCTGATATTCTTTCTCATAAAAACGCTTGATATCCCACAGCATGGAATTCTTCACCACAACACCGTCCAGATATCTGGTGATTGCCATATAAATATGGTCGCTTAATGAAATATAGATTGCTTCATTTAGTTTTCTTTCCAGTGTTTGTGTGAGCATCTCCACAATCTCTGTCGTGATCTGAATATATTCCACAGGAATCTCAGAGATAATCTCCTGAAAATGCTGTTTCTGAGCAGTGTCCTTCAAAACAAACACTTTGTTGATCAGCTTTTCTGATAAAAGGTCTCCCGCCTTTTTCTTGTAGGCGATTCCTTTTCCGCAGACAACCTGCTCTTCTCCATTCTCATCTTTTATGATCACGACATTGTTGTTCAATATCCTGTCTATCCGCATCTTTTCCCCTTCTTAATACATAATAAAAACCTATCTGCACGAAAAACCAGTCCTGTCTCTGCTGCAAATAGGTTTTGTTCTTATTTATTCTATTATTTATATTGTTTACATGTCAACATTTCTTCTGCATAAATATTTTGTGCAAAATAACTATTTCAAGAATGTTTTTTTGTGTATATTTTCAGAGATAGAAAGTAGCTGATCACCATCAACACTGCTGCCATCACCAGACAACCAATGATCCAAATACTTTTTTCCACCTGCATGATTTCCTCCAGCCCGATATTAAACACGCTGAGCAAAAACGCAATTACAAGTCCTACCATCGCAAGAAATGTAAAAATCACACCTTTCAAATTACCAAGCCAGAAATATGCTACATAGCTCACTGCAAAGTAAATCACACCTCCGACTACACCGATTCCCCATGTCGGAAGTGCGTCTTCCAGGGTGATCGTCCGATATCCATACACATAGATCAATACAAACACAAATGAATAAAGTGTCATACCTCCCTGTACGATCAGACCGCCCAGATATTTGGACAGAACAATCTCGCTTTTGCTCAGCGGATAGGTGAGCTGAATCCGGTCAAATTCTGCCTTTTCATCCTGTTCCACCGTCATCTGAAGCAGCGTACTTCCCATCACAGGAAATAGGAGTACTACAATCAGCAAAAATCCATAGGCACCTCTCATAAATTCACTGATCGCTGTCAGCGCAGACGTAAATATCATAGAAGCCAGCCAGTTGATCAGATTCTTCTTAATACAGAATCCCTCATATAAATCTTTTAAAATAATCCCTCTCATGCCACTTTCTCTCCTCTCACGCAGTACAGCATCACGTCTTCGATCGTTGCCTGTTCAATCTCCAGATCTGAAAATACCTTCCGGATTCCCTGCTTATTGTTGACCAGAACCCGATATCCATAGGAATCCTTTCTGTATGCCTCAATATCCTCCCGGTTCAGTGCGTCAAAGATCCGCTGTCCACAGTTTAAGACGCCGTAATTTTCCTGAAGCTCATCATAGGTCTTTGTAAACAACAACTCCCCATCATGAATAAATGCGATATAATCCGAAATCTTATCCAGATCACTGGTAATATGAGAGGACATCAGAATCGTATGTTCTTCATCCTCTGTGTACTCTCTGAGAATATCCAGAATCTCGTCCCGGAATACCGGATCCAGACCGCTTGTCGCCTCATCCAGAATGAGAAGCTTCGGATCGTGGCTTAGGGCTGCGGCAAATTCCATTTTCATCTTCATTCCCTTGGAAAATTCTTTTAATTTCTTTTTCTTCGGCAGTTCAAACCGATCCAGATACATATGATATTTTTCCATATCCCAGTTGGAATACACATTACTCAATATCTTTCCGATAAACAGCGGTGTAAAATTCAGATCATAACAGGTCTTGTCAAAGATCACCGCAATCTCTTCTTTGATCTGCTTTTCATTTCCTGCATACTCTTGTCCAAAAATCCTTAAAGACTCATAGTCGCATTCAATCAGCCCGAGAATCGCATTAATCAGAGTAGATTTTCCGGCGCCATTCTCTCCGATCAGCCCGAGCACACAACCCTTGGGCAATTTCATCGAAATATTTTTTAATCCAAATTCTTTGTATGTTTTACGTAGTCCTTTGACTTCCAGTGCAAATTCCATCACACATCCTCCTCTTGATACAATACGTCTAATGTCGTTCTCAATTCCTCAAGTTCAATTCCATTTTCCTTTGCCAGCTCTACCGCATCTGTTAAAAGCAGTTCTACCCGTCTTCTGTTCTCCTCCCGGATAAAGTCCTGGTTCTGTGCAGATACAAAGGTTCCTTTTGCCGGAACTGTCACGATAAATCCGTCCTTTTGCAAATCATCATAAGCTCTCTGTGTCGTGATCACACTGACGTGAAGCTCCTTTGCAAGCTTTCGCATGGACGGCATCGGGTCTCCTGCCTTCAGCTCTCCGTTCATGATCATGGCTTTTATCTGGGAAGTGATCTGCTCATAGATTGGTTTCGGACTGGCATTACTTAAAATAATTTCCACTTCATCACTCCTTCTGTCATATCTGTACTTACCTTGTAAGTACAGTATATCTCAAATTGTAATTACTGTCAATATCAAATATGTACAGTTTGTAAAATAAAATGACCACTCCGGAAAAAGATCTCTCACTCTCTCCGGAATGGTCCTCTCATCACATGGATTTCCACAATGTTTCTTCAATTCGAAGCAACTGATTATATTTTGCCACACGTTCCGAGCGGCACGGTGCACCGGTTTTGATCTGTCCGGTATGAAATGCCACCGCCAGATCTGCGATCGTGGTATCTTCCGTTTCACCAGATCGGTGAGACATAATCGTCCGATACCCTGCCTGATGCGCCAGTTCCACCGCTCTTGCCGCCTCTGTCAGTGTCCCGATCTGATTCACCTTGATCAGCACCGAATTAGCTGCTTTTTTTGCTATCCCCAATGCGACTCTCTCCGGATTGGTCACAAACAGATCGTCTCCCACAAGCTGTACTTTCTCCCCAATTTTTGCTGTCAGTCTGCTCCAGCCATCCCAATCCTCCTCATCCAACGGATCCTCAATGGAATAGATTGGATAATCCAGAATCAATCTTTCATAGTATTCCATCATCTCATCCGATGTTCTCGCGATCTTTTTCCCGCTCTTTTTGCTTTCCCCCACAAAATAATACCGCTGTTCTTTTGCCCGGTAAATTTCTGAAGCCGCCACATCTAAAGCAATCCCTACATCTTTTCCCGGCTGATATCCCGCCTGATGTGCTGCCTCGATCAGAAATTCAATCGCCTCTCTGGAATCTCTCAATTCCGGTGCAAATCCGCCCTCGTCCCCGACAGCTGTAGTCAATCCTTTTTGCTTCAAAAGTGTTCGCAGTACGTGATAAATTTCTGTCCCCATGCGCAATCTTTCTTTAAAGCTGTCCGGTCCATAAGGAACCAGCATAAACTCCTGAATATCCAGATTATTGTCCGCATGAGCACCGCCGTTTAACACATTCATCATAGGAATAGGCATTACCTTTTCTCCTACATTTCCAAGATAGTCATACAGCGGAATCCTAAGTGCAGCCGCAGCGGTCTTTGCCGCAGCCAGCGAGACACCTAAGATTGCATTTGCCCCCAGATTATGCTTGTCAATGCTGCCGTCGAGTTCCTTTAAAATATGATCGATCTCCGTTTGTGCCAACACATTTTTTCCAATCAGAGCCTCGGCGATTTCTTCATTGACGTGACGCACCGCCTGCTCTACCCCTTTTCCTCCATACCGCTTCTCCCGGTCACGAAGCTCTACTGCTTCAAATTTTCCCGTTGATGCGCCGGATGGAACCGCTGCTCTTCCCACGATTTTCTCCCCGGCAAGTATCTCCACTTCTACCGTCGGATTGCCCCGGGAGTCTAAAATTTCTCTTGCGTAAATATCCTGAATCGGTAAATCCTGATACATCTTTTTTCACCCTCCTTGTTGAAAGTTAGTATTTCCAATAATCCGACGATAATTCATTGACTTTTGAGAAAGCACAAGCTACAATTTTCTTATCTTATTCGGGGGTATTCGACATGAAAAGTAAACTACGACATTTTTTCCTGCTGACCTTCAGTACACTGGTGATGGCGGCAGGCACTTATTTTTTCAAATTTCCAAATCATTTTACATTTGGAGGAATCACCGGTCTTGCGGTTCTCGTTGCCAAAACCGGCGTGATGTCCGCAGGAGATTTCAACTTTATCACTAACATGATTCTGCTGATCATCGGATTTTTTATTCTCGGCAAAAAATTTGCCGCAAAGACTGCCTACTGCAGCATTCTGTTGTCAGTTGCGCTCTCCGCACTGGAGCGGATCTATCCGATGAGTGCACCACTGACAAATCAGCCGATGCTGGAGCTTTGTTTTGCCATCGCGCTTCCGTCTCTTGGTTCCGCGATCCTGTTTAACATCGGCTCTTCCAGCGGCGGTACGGATATCATTGCCATGATCCTGAAAAAATATTCCAGCGTAGATATCGGACATGCTCTTTTGATCACAGATGTGCTGATCACCGTTGCTGGTTGTTTCATGTTCGACATTGCAACAGGGCTGTATTCATTCCTTGGACTTGCAATCCGCTCGTTTATGATCGATACTTTTATTGAAAGTTTCAATCTTTCCAAATACTTTAACGTAGTATGTGACAATCCAAAGCCGATCTGCGACTTTATTGTACAGGAATTAAACCGAAGCGCTACTGTCTGCCATGCACAGGGCGCGTTTTCCGGAAAAGACAAATACGTCATCTTCACGGCACTGAACCGCCCGCAGGCTGTCCGGCTCCGTAATTTTATCAAAGACGAAGAACCTTCCGCATTTATTCTCATCTCCAATACAAGTGAGATCATCGGAAAAGGCTTCCATAACGTCTGAATATTTTAAACAGAAGAAGGAGAAACACTATGAAGCATCTCGTCATTGCAGAAAAACCTTCCGTGGGCAGGGACATCGCCCGGGTTTTACACTGCAATAAAAAAACAAATACTTATATAGAAGGAACAGACTATATCGTCACATGGGCGCTGGGTCACCTTGTCACACTGGCTGATCCGGAGCAATACGACGAACAGTACAAGACCTGGAACATGGATACGCTTCCCATGCTCCCAGAGCACTGGAAGCTGGTAGTCATCAAACAGACCGGCCGCCAGTTCCACGCTGTCAAAGAGCTGATTTTCCGGAAAGATGTCTCTGATATCATCATTGCAACCGATGCCGGCAGAGAAGGGGAACTTGTGGCACGCTGGATCCTTGACAAAGCCGGAAATCAGAAGCCGCTGAAGCGACTCTGGATCTCCTCCGTTACAGACAAAGCCATCCGGGAAGGTTTTCAGAATCTGCGCCCCGGCAAATCCTACGAGCCACTGTACCGCGCTGCTGTTGCCCGTGCACAGTCCGACTGGGTGGTCGGGATCAATGCCACCAGAGCGCTGACCTGCAAATACAATGCACAGCTCTCCTGCGGACGTGTCCAGACCCCGACACTCGCTATGATCGCTGCCAGAGAAGAAGAGATCCGCACCTTCAAGCCGGTTCCTTATTACGGACTCAAAGCTGCGGTTGGCGGAATCACATTTACATGGACAGATGCCAGATCCGGCTCTTCCCGCTCCTTTGATAAAGACCGCATCCAGGCGATCAAACAGGCCTCCGCTCCGTCACTGCTTGTAACGGATGTACGCAAAAAGCTGAAAAAAACATTCGCACCTGCACTGTATGACCTGACTGCACTTCAACGGGAAGCCAACCAGAAATTCGGATTTTCCGCAAAACAGACCCTCAATATCATGCAAAGACTTTACGAGAATCACAAAGTACTCACCTACCCTCGTACCGATTCCCGTTACCTCACTACCGATATCGTGCCGACTTTAAAGGAACGCTTAAAAGCCTGCGCAGTAGGTCCTTACAGCAAGATTGCCGGACGGCTTTCCATGCAAAAACTTCAGGCAAATAAATCCTTTGTCAATGACAGCAAAGTGTCTGATCACCATGCAATCATCCCGACCGAACAGTTTGTGCAGCTTGACCACATGAGCAATGAAGAGCGCAAAATTTACGATTTGGTCGTGCGCCGGTTTCTGGCGGTTCTCTCTCCTGCCTGCGAGTATGAAGAGACTTCCATCAGCGGCACCATCGGCGAAGAACGCTTTAGCGCAAAAGGCAATTTTATCAAATCTGCCGGCTGGAGAGAAGTTTATGAGTCGGGCTATACTGACGGCGAAGACGAGGACGAAGAACAGACCACATTCTCCCAGATTTCCCTGCCGGATGTGCAAAAAGGCGAGACACTTCCTGTCACCGCACTGACGATCACAGAAGGCAAGACCAAACCGCCAGCCTGCTTCACCGAAGGTACTCTGATCGCCGCCATGGAGAATCCGGTCAAGTATCTCAAACATAAGGATAAGGATGTCGTAAAAACGCTGGGAGAGACCGGAGGACTCGGTACAGTCGCCACCAGAGCAGATATCATCGAAAAATTATTCAACAGTTTTCTGATGGAGAAAAAGGGAAATGAGATTCACATCACATCCAAAGGAAAACAACTGCTCTCCCTGGTTCCTTCTGACTTAAAGAGTCCGGAACTGACTGCCTCCTGGGAAATGCGCCTGCAGGCGATCGCAAAAGGAAAAGAATCCGACAAAACCTTTATGAAAGAGATCGACAATTACACAAAGGCTCTCATTCAGGAGATCAAATCTGCAGACGGTACCTTCCGCCACGACAATATGACACGCACCAAATGTCCGGAATGTGGCAAATTCATGCTGGAAGTCAACGGAAAACACGGAAAATTGCTCGTCTGTCAGGATCGGGAATGCGGACACAAAGAAACCATCTCCCGCCATACCAATGCCCGCTGCCCGGTATGCCATAAGAAAATGGACCTTGTAGGAAAAGGCGACGGACAACGATTTGTCTGCGTCTGCGGACACAAAGAAAAACTGAGTTCTTTTGAGGAACGAAAGAAAAAAGAAGGAAAAGGCGCAAGCAAAAAAGACGTGAATCATTATTTACGGAAACAGGCAAAAGAAGCAAAAGAGCCGATCAACACTGCCTTTGCGGAAGCATTTTCGAAGATACAGTTATAGGGTCTGCTTTGGCAAATGAAGTTGATATCCAACTGGACAGACGCCCCCACGAGGTTGCAACTCGTGGGGGCGTCTATTCCGTAAAGCGACTTATTCTTTTCTATCTTTATTCAATTTTTAATGGAAGAAATGATCTCCAATCTGAATTCCATAATTTCCATTTCCAAAATACAGACAGTCTCCGATCGGATTGACTCCCGCCATCGCATCTGCCGCTGCCTGCATAGCAGTCTGCGTATATCCTTCCGAGCTGCGGACAGTATCCAGCCATCCTGTCATCGCCGGGCCAAACTGCCCTGACTGATAGATTACTTCGGAAATACTGTTCGGATACACACCACTTCTGACACGGTTCATGATCACTGCTCCGACCGCAACCTGTCCTTCATAAGGCTGATTTCCTGCCTCACAGAAGATGATCGATGCCAGAAGTTTCTGATCTTCTGCAGCGATCTGTGCCCGTACAGCTTCTTCTGCCGCTTTTCTCGCAGCTTCTTCCTCCGCTTTTCGTTTTGCTTCTGCTTCTGCCTGCTCTCTGGCTTCCTGCGCTTTCTGCGCCTCGGCTTTGGTAAGTTCTACTGCCTCTGCCGGAATACTCTCCATCGCAGCAGCAATCGCCCCTGCCCCTGTTGTATATTTGCTATTTTTTTCCTGAATCATCTTGGAACTGGAAACGGATGCCTGACTCGTGAAACCTGCTGCAAATAACAACGCTATTGTCCATACAGTAAGTACTGCCATCCATCGTTTTCTCTGTTTCATAAATAAATAACCTCCTGATTATTGCAATATTATTACGTAGTTCTTGTAAATTATATGAACTAAATTTCGTAAATATTACAAATATTACAAAAATGTTACGTTTTGTATTCTAATATAAAACAGAAAAACTGTCAACCGGAAATTTTTCCCGTAAAATTCTCATATTTTTCTCTATGGATTAAAACCGGTTTGTTTCTGTAAGATGTATATTCCTTGACAAAATCAGGATGTACCTTTATGATTTCAAATGAAAAATAAGAATGCAGAAAGGATAAAAACATGAAGAAAAAAAGCGGACTGATTGCAGGAATTGTCATCTTAATCCTGCTGTGCATTGGAGCCGGGGTTTTATATCAGAACATGAAGCCTGCAGCCAGTGAAGGAGAAAAACATATTACGGTGACCGTCATCCACGGAGACCAGACAGAGAATGTCTTCGAATTTGACACAGATGCAAAATATCTTGGAGAAGTTTTAGAAAGCGAGAATCTCGTGGACGGTGAGTCTGGAGAATATGGTCTGTTTATTACAACTGTGGATGAAGAAACAGCGGATGATTCCAAACAACAATGGTGGTGTATCACAAAAGGCGGAGAACAGGTCAACACTTCCGCAGATCAGACACCAGTTTCTGACGGAGATGCATTTGAGCTTACATTGAAAGAAGGATATTGATGAAAACACGGGAAATTGTAATATACGGTATCCTGAGCGCAGTCCTTCTGGCTGCTCAGGTTTCCCTTGGTTTCCTGCCCAATATTGAGATCGTCACCCTTTTGATCCTTGTGTATACACTTGTGTTTCGAAAGAAAGTATTCTTCATCATTTACATCTTTGTTTTTCTGGAAGGTCTGATCTATGGATTTGGACTCTGGTGGATAAACTACCTGTATGTCTGGAGCATACAGGCACTCATCACTCTCCTTTTCCGGAAAAATGATTCCGTATGGTTCTGGAGTATCCTCTCCGGGATCTATGGTATTACATTCGGAGCACTCTGTACCATCCCCTACTTTGCAATCGGCGGGATTTCCGGTGCATTTGCATATTGGACGTCAGGACTTCTATTCGATATCATACACTGTATCAGCAATTTCATTGTATGTCTCGTATTGTTCAAACCGATCCGCTATGTTTTGGAGAAATGTATACAGCAGATCAAATAATATTTCACACATAACACAAGAGAGCAGCTGTGAGCCTGCTCTCTATTTTTATACCTATAAAAGCTTCAGCAGCTCTCCCATATGCAAAATAACCGCATCTGCACCTGCCTTCTGAAATCTCTGACGTACTTCTTCAATCTTTTCTTCCTTTTTCTCCTGTGTCAGAGCGTCATATTCTTCTTCTGTCAGCCCCATCTCGGAACTTCCTTCCACAACACCAACTGTAAAAACTCCGGCATGTTTTCCTTCCAAAATATCTGACACAGTATCTCCAACTTTCACTACATGTTCTACGGATGATACGTGAAGCGCTTCCATATTTTGGAAGATCATATACGGATACGGTCGTCCCACATGTCCCACACTGTCCGGACTAAACCAGGTATCTGGCTCATATCCAGCTTCCTTTGCCTTCGGTACGACCACTGCCATCATATCATCCGTATATCCGGTTGTAGAACCAATCTTGATTCCACGGGCACGCAGCTCCTTTACCACTTCCAGAACATATGGCTTTGGCTGTGCAAACCTGTCCAGAATGCTCATCAGCTTTTCTTCAAACAAACCATACAATTTTTCCACATCTTCTTCTGTGGAAGCCTGTCCGTACTTTTCTTCCCAGAGTTTCTGAATTCTCGGCATGTGCAGCATAGTACGGATATGATCGATTTTCAGCATCCCCATCGGTTCTCTTACCTCCTGCATCGTCGGCTCGATTCCGAAATGCTTAAATACCTCCACAAATGCCTGCACCGGTGCAAAGCATCCATAATCTACTGTTGTTCCCGCCCAGTCAAAAATTACTGCTTCTACGTTTCTCATGTTGTTTCTTTCCTTTCCCGTTCTATGCTTGTTCCATATAAGACTTCATAATCTCTGTCAGTCTCAAAACATCTTCCTCGTAGATCTCACCGATCACTCCGATCCGGAAGGTGTCTGCATCCGTCAGTTTTCCCGGATAGATCGCATACCCTCTCTCTTTAATATAAGCATACATCTCCTGGAAATCAAAATGCTTTCCTTCCGGATAGAGGAATGTCGCAATGATCGGTCCCTGCCACGCTTTGTCTACATACAGCCTGAATCCCAGATTTTCAAAGTTTTCCACCAGTGTGTCCATGTTTTTCTGATATCTTGCATGCCTGGCTTTGATTCCGCCTTCCTGCTCCAGCTCTTTCATTGCCTGCTCAAATGCCAGCACCACATGAGTCGGAGAAGTATATCTCCATTTTCCGTCTTTCTCCATTCCCGCCCACTGATCGTACAGATCCAGACAAAGACTTCTCGCACGTCCTTTGGATTCCATTAAAAGTACTCTGTTTGCAATGATGAAAGAAAATCCCGGAACACCCTGAATACATTTGTTTGCGGAACTGATCAGGAAATCAATGTACCAGTCTTTTACCGGAATCTCCACTCCCGCAAAGCTGGACATGGCATCCACGATGAATACTTTCCCATATGCCTCTGCCAGCTTTCCAATACTCTCGATATCATTTAAAATTCCGCTTGTCGTCTCACTGTGGATCATCATAATGTGGGTGATCTCCGGATGTGTTTTCAACAGTTCTTCCGCCTCGTTTGCATCCGGTGTCTTATTGTAATCCTGTTTCACATGGATACACGGGATTTCATAATAGCTGCACATTTTTGCAGCACGTTCTCCATATGCTCCATTGCTCAAAAGCAGGACACATCCGTCTTTTGGAACTACACTTCCAAGCACGCTCTCCACACCGAATGAACCCGATCCCTGCATGAGGACTGTCGTATATTCAGTCTCCTCCACCTGCGCCAGCTTCAGAAGATCTCTGCGGATCTTCTGCGTGATTTCTTTGTAATCATCGTCCCATGTACAGTGATCAAACAACATCACCTCTTTTACTGTCTCTGTTGTAGTCAATGGGCCCGGTGTCAGTAATTTATATCCTGCAGTTCCTAAATTTTTCATTTTTCTTTTCCTCATTTCTTCTTTCTATTTTTTACAGCTTTCTGATAATTCCTGGTGTTTTTTCAAAAGATCAACGGTCAGTTTTTCCGGGAATGTCTTTGGATTACCGGATTTTTCTGTTTCCGGCACAGACTCTCCCTCATACAACGGAATCGGATAACTTTTCAGCAGTTCTTCCCTTCCGTTTTTGATGATACACTCTGCCATTTCCATTGCTTTTGCATTCTTTTCTTCACTTTTATTGACAACCGCTACAGATTCTGTCAGTGTGAAATTTCCTTCTTCCGGATCAATATAGTCCACCGGAAGGCCTTTTTCTTTATCTGCCACTGCCTGCTGACGAAGTCCAAATCCAATGGCAACCTCACCTGCACGCACCAGTTTTAAAGGTCCTGAACCAGACTCTTCCAGATGATCTCCTGCATTTGCATAAATATCTGTGAGAATTTCTTTTGCTTCCTCTTCTCCATATTCTGAAATCAATCCCTGGATCAAAAGCCATGCAGTGGAAGAGGACGTAATATCTGTAACAGCAATCTTGCCCTTATATTCCGGATTTGCCAGATCTTTGATGGACTTTGGCATATCAAGATTTTCTGCCTCCATCTGTTCGGTATTCACAATCAGCGTACCTTCCTGCGCGGTGATCAGTGCACTTCCATATGCGGCCAGTGTTCCGAAAACAGCTGTCAAAAGTGCCACATACAGCGAGTTTTTGTATACTCCCATCAAACCTGCATCCTGAAATACAGCCCGGAAATGCTCCATGGAAAATCCAGTCTGATACGGCCAGTCCTGCACAAACGGCACAATAAAGATGACTGCGAATATGGATAACACACCGAGGATGATCAGCCCGCTTCCAATCCCGCACAGCCAGTCTCTTCCACGATTTTTCGGAAGCTCCATCACGGATATTTTCTGATAGCGCACATTGTATTTTTCCAGATAACGAAGCAGTGCGATACTGACGATGGACGGAAGCAGCATCATCACTGCAACCACGCTTCCTTTATGAAAGTCCGGGACACTCCCCAGCATCTGACTATATAAAACACTCGCAATGACCTCGAATTTTCCGCCCACAGATGCAGGAATACCAAAATCTGTGAAGCAAAGAAAAAACGACTGGATGAACGAGGCCATCAGCGTTCCTGCCAAAGGGCGGAAAATTATCATCATAAAAGTAGAAACTCGATTGTCTCCCATGATCCTGGAAACGATCATGAATTTTTTATCAATATATCCCATTGTGTTATGGATCAGCAGAAAAGACACTGGCAGCGTATAGATGATATAGCCGATCAGCAGTCCGTTAAATCCATAGATATCAAACAACTGTCTGCCAAATAGCTTTGTCAGAAACCCCTGCTTTCCAAAGGAATAAATAATCGCAAATCCATATGTCAATGTGGGAAGGAACATCGGAAGCACAGCCGCTTTCTCAATTCCTTTTTTGAATTTTGCATTGATATTTGTATAATGAATGGTGTAGGCCAGAAAAAATGCCAGTCCTGTTGTCAGAAGCGCGCTGACTCCCGCGATCAGAAAACTGTTTCCCAGCGCCTTTAAAAACCCTTTCTGCGTCAGCACCGAATGATAAAATTCCATTGTCATTCCATTCTCTGAAAGAATGGATTTTAACAAAAGTCTTACTGTCGGATACACAAGGAACAGCGCAAACAGTGCTCCTGTCACCATAAAAATAATCTTTAATTCCCGATTTTTCGTTTTCATCTCTTTTTCCTATGACACCTGTACCAGTTCTTCCCGCCCTGTCAGTATCTCCTGTACCTTTCCGGCTGCGACGCCCGGAATATTTTTTGGCACTGTAAACAGAGAGTAGATATTATTTTTCTTGATCTCCAGCTGTTTTAAAATAAACTCTCTGACAAATCCATTTCCCGGATTTTTAATAATTTCTTCCGGTGTATCGTACTGTGCGATTTTTCCTTCCTGAATGATCAGTACGTGATCAGATAATGTCAGCGCTTCTTCCGGATCATGTGTCACAATGATCGTTGTCAGATGAAATTCTTTTGCGATCGTCTTGATCTTCTCTTTTATGGATTCTTTGATCACGCCGTCCAGCGCACTAAGAGGCTCATCCAGGAGCAGGATTTTCGGCTTCATGACCAATGTTCTGGCAAGTGCCACTCTTTGCTTCTGCCCGCCTGAGAGCTGGTCGATCTTCTTATTCAAATGTTCTTTCAGTCCCAGCAGCTCAATCAGTTCTTCCACTTCTTTCTCCGTGGAGATCCCCGGTCTGTTTTTCAGTCCGTAAACAATATTCTTATATACATTCAGATTCGGAAATAATGCGTAGTCCTGAAACACGATATTGAATCCTCTTTTTTCCATTGCAAGATTCGTAATATCTTCTCCGTTAAACCAGATCTTTCCGCTGTCTGCTTCCGTAATCCCTAAAATCAGATTCAGCAGTGTTGTCTTTCCGCATCCGGATGGTCCCAATATCGAAACAATCTCACCATCCTCAATCTCCAGGTTCATTTCTTTTAAAATTTCAACTCCGTCATAGGATTTTTTTATCTGTTCTAATTTCAGCATCTGAATTCTTCCTTTCTTTCCTAGTTGGCGTTTGCCCTGCTGACACTGGAAATTATAGCAATGCGATTTTTCAGACTCAATCAAATCCATTTCAAAATCATGTTAGAGAAATGTAAAATGCACAAAAAAATACCGCGAAATTCCTGTAGATTCCCTACAAAACTTTCGCGGTAGTTCTAGCTATATGCCTTATCCCGTACAACCTTGCTGCTTTTATCCAACTGGTGTGTGTATTTCTCATAGTCACTTAAAATAATGCCCATATAAAGCATATCGATCAATGCCATCTGCGTGGTCCTTGAAAAGATTGCATCCCCATATAACAACTGTTTTTGGGAGCTTTTTAAGACCACATCGCCCCATTTTTCCAGAAGGGTCTGCCCAAAATTTGTGATAACTACAACCTTCGCCCCTGCTTTTTTCGCAATTTTCACTGTATCCACCACATCTTTGGACTGCCCAGAATAAGAAATGGCGATCACTGTGTCATCCTGATGCAGACTCGAGGCAGAGATTCTCTGCAGGTAATAATCCGTATAATACTGGCAGTCTATCCCCAGATATAACAGCTTTGTCATCAGATCCACTGCGGTCGCCGCCGAATTTTCCACACAGAAAATATGCACTCTTCTGGCATTTGAGATCAGCCTTACTGTCTCTTTTAGATCGCTACGGCAATACTCTTGAGCATTTCTTCCATCATGGCGATTGTTCCGGATACCACCTTGCCCGGAACACTCTCCATGGTATCCTGCGGTTTGAGCTGATACCCGTAAAGCACCCGTTCTGCATCTTTCTTTTCTGAAGTACGAAGCTGCGCGTAATGACTTTTGATCAAAAATTCCACGGACTGTTCCATGTTTTCACCCCTTGTAAAAATACTACAAAATCAAAGGCCCTTTCTTTCTGCCTCTTTTTATTTTGCCTTCTTCTATTTTATCCCAGAACTTCTATTTTTCTCTGTTAAACGTTTGTAAAATCTGATATTCTTTACATAAGAGAGAGTTTATCAACTTGATTATTTTAAGAGTAAGGGGATTATTATGACACAAAAACAACCGATAAATCAGATCACCGAGGGTGTGATCTGGAAACAACTTCTATTGTTCTTCTTTCCGATTTTGCTCGGAACCTTTTTTCAACAACTATACAACACCATTGATACTGTCATTGTCGGACAATTTGTCGGAAAAGCAGCACTTGCCAGTGTGGGCGGTTCCTCTGCACAGATCGTGGCTCTGATCGTGGGCTTTTTTACCGGTCTGTCTTCGGGTGCTTCTGTTTTGATCGCCCAGTACTTCGGTGCGAGAAATGAACATGCTGCCAGTGACGGACTTCACAATGCCTATGCAATCTCCATCGTGGGAGGAATCCTGCTCGGAATCATCGGATTTTTCGCTACACCATCTATGCTCCGACTGATGAACACCCCCGATGAGATCATGCAGGACTCCGTGATCTATCTCCGGATTTATTTTGCAGGTATTATTTTTGTTTTCCTATATAATATGGGTTCCAGTATTCTGCGCGCCGTGGGAGATTCCAAACGTCCGCTTTATTATCTGATTGCCTGCTGCCTGCTGAACATCATACTTGATGTATTGTTTGTAGTCGCTTTCCACATGGGCGTGCTGGGAGTCGCCGTTGCAACCTTGATCTCCCAGGCATTCAGCGCCCTGCTCGTGACACGCAAGCTTCTTCGTTCGGAGGGAATGTTAAAGCTTTCCTTCTCCCGCATCCGGTTCCACGGATCGGTCCTGAAAAATCAGTTGAAGCTTGGACTTCCTACCGGATTCGAAGCAATCCTGTTTGCCATTACCAATATCGCCATTCAATCCGCAGTCAACACCTTTGGAACAGATACTTCTGCCGCCTGGTCTGCCTACGGAAAACTGGATGCGATCTTCTGGATGGTAAGCACTGCCTTTGGAATCTCCATCACTACTTTTGTGGGTCAGAACTACGGCGCCGGAAAACTGGACCGGATCCGCAAGAGTACCCGTGTCTGCCTGATCATGGACGCACTGATATCCGCTGTATTGGTTATTTTCCTGATCGCAGCCAGAAAAATTTTGTTCAGCCTGTTTACAAATGATGAGACCGTCATCCAGATCGGATGTGAGATGCTTGTCCTGATCACTCCCTGGTACATTGTATATGTATTCATCGAAGTACTTGCCGGTGCACTGCGCGGAGTCGGTGATGTCATCGTGCCGGTGATCATCACGCTGCTTGGTATCTGCGTGATGCGAATCGCCTGGCTGATCGGCGTGCTGAAGATTTCTCCGACAATTTCTGCGATCATCTTCAGCTATCCGGTCACCTGGCTTTTGACAGCACTGTTTTTTATTGGGTATTATCTGTATAAACAGAAAAAGTTTTCCTGATTTTTCTACTTCATCCGAAAAATCGGACTGATCTTCTTATAGATTAAAAATACGATCAATGACACCAGCACACCTTTCAGAAGATTAAACGGTGTCACTGCAAACAGGATCAGTGTTGAGACACTTGTAATCTTTGCATTGATCGCTGTTCCCATCTCTACCAGAGCATTCAGCGGCATTCCAAATGCTTTGGCATACACCGGAAGCAATACATATGCATTCATCAGTCCTCCGATCACCGTCATCAATACCGTGCCTGATGCCATACCGATCAACGCACCTGTTCTTGTATGCTTTTTATGGTAGATCAATCCTGCCGGCACAATAAATGCACATCCGATCAGAAAGTTGGCTACCTCTCCAACTCCCGCTGTCTGAGTTCCGCTGATAACAATATGCAGCAGATTTTTGATCAGCTCAATTCCCACACCCGCAAGCGGTCCCATTGTAAAACATCCAATCAGAACCGGTACTTCACTGAAATCAATCTTGTAAAATGTGGGTGCAAACGGAAGCGGAATGTCGAATGTCATCAACACCACTGCAACTGCGGAAAGCATTCCGACAAGCGCCAGTGTTCTTGCACCTATTTTCTGTGTACTCTTCTCTGCTGTGTTTGTTTGTGTACTCATGTTTTTTCTCTCCTTCAAAATACATCAAAATTTTGATAAAGAAAGAAAACCTTCCGGATTGTGTGCCAAGACAAAAACAGACCCCGGATCAAAAAATCCAGGGTCTCTCTCTTGCCTTTTTGCACATACATCTTCTTTCATCCAGACTTTACTGTTGGTACCGGAATTTCTGATCTGCAGATCACCGGTTCAGCCATCCTCCACTCTTAGCAGAAAACAGGTCGCGGACTTTACCGCCAGTTGGGACTTACACCCGACCCCGAAGATTTATTTCTTATCTGCACCCCATTATAGTGCTTTCTGGCATGCAATTCAAGTAATTTCTGTAAATTTGATTATTTTCTGTTCGTACTCACGTTTTTATCGTATATGATCGCCAGCCCTTTTAACAGAAGGTCATCATCCAATGTAATTTCCCGTTTACAATGAGGTACTATTTTTTTCGCAAGTCCACCGGTTGCCACTACAGTTGCTTTTTCTCCGAGAGCTTCTTCCATACGATCAATAATGCCATCCATTGCCGATGCACTACTGTAGATCACGCCGCTCTTCATACAGTCTACCGTATTTTTCCCGATGATCTGTTTCGGTGCTTCCAGACTGATCCCGCTCAACTGAGATGCATTTGCAGTCAGAGAATCCACGGACACCTGAATTCCCGGATAGATCATCCCGCCGATATAGTCTTTGTTTTTATCGATCACACAAACTGTATTGGCCGTACCCAGATCAAAAATAATCAACGGTACCGGATACTGTGCCACACCTGCAACAGCTCCCACAATCAGATCGCTTCCCACTGAAGAAGGGTTGTCCATCCGGATATTCAGTCCGGTCTTTACTCCGGCTCCCACGACCATTACATTTTTTTTCAAAATTTTTTCCAGCGCCAGTTTCGCTGCATTGGTCACCTGTGGTACAACCGAGGAAATAATTCCCCCCTCGATCTGCTCCACATCAATATGATAAATATCCAGAACTGTCTTAATGTCGATCGCATACTCGATTTCTGTTTTCTGATGAACGGTTGAGAGCCTTTCTACAAACAGACACTCCTTGTTCTGAATACATCCGATCACTATATTTGTATTTCCGATATCAATCGCTAAAACCATGTGTAAATCCCAGTCTTTCTTTCATATTTTTCTTCATCAGCGTTCTTCCGATCAATGCCGTGAGCACTCCTGCAACAATCGCCTCCGGAACTCCGTTGATTCCGATGATCGACAGAATAAATCCATAAACCGCTTTCACCGCAACTCCATTTGCCGCCGCATACGTATCCTTAAAAAACAGATAAATCAAATTCATAACCAACAATGTATTTGTCAGTGAACCGCCTACTCCCGCCAAAATCAGTCCGATTTTGGAAACACCTGTTGATTTGCTGCATTTTTTCACCAATTTGTAAATATAATGCGGAACGACTCCTGTCAGAATACGCGGAACAAAACAGATGATCACGCTGCCGATCCCTCCGCTGAATTCTCCCATACTGTAAAATGGGGTAAATACAAAAGAAGTCACGGTCGGATTCACTGTATTATTAATAAAGCTGGTCAGTCCAAACAGCAGTCCCAGCAGAGCTCCCGTCTTTGGTCCCATCAAAAGGGATGCCAGAATCACCGGAATATGGATAATCGTTGCTCTTGTAAATCCCAGCGGGATATATCCGAGAAAAGGGGTGAACGCCATGATTACAATAATAACTCCAAAAATTGCCGTCTGTACCATATGCCGTGTGCGCACACTGCTGCCTGTTGTCTGTGTTTTGTTTGTTGTCTGATTCATAAATTGCCTCCTTGTTATCATTCTCTTTCGAGATACAATACTGATTGGCACAGAATTTTTATTCTGTCTCCATATTAATTTGTTGCTTTTAAAATTTCGTCCAGGATCCTTAAGGCTGTCTCCTCTTTCGTCATTTTTCCGAGTGAAACTTCCTCCTGCCCGGTAATGATCGTCACCACATTGGTATCTCCGGCAAATCCTGCCCCTTCTACCTTCAGATTGTTTGCCACGATCATGTCAAGATGCTTCTTTTCCAGTTTTTTTCTGGAATTCTCCAGCATATTCTCCGTCTCCATGGAAAAACCGCATAAAAACTGATGCTCTTTTTTATGCTCTCCCAGAAACTTCAGGATATCATCTGTACGCTCCATTGGAATCGCCAGATCATCGTCCTTCTTTTTCATCTTTTCACTGCTCACTGATTTTGGCCGGTAATCTGCCACTGCAGCTGCTTTGATGATAATGTCCTGATCTTTGGCCCTCTTTGTGACCTCTTCGTACATCTCTTTTGCTGTTACCACGTCCACCACGTGAACAAATTCCGGTTTTGCAATGGATGTCGGACCACTTACCAGCGTCACTTCTGCTCCGCGCAGCATACACATTTTTGCAATCGCATATCCCATCTTTCCGGTGGAATGATTGGTAATAAATCTGACCGGATCGATCGATTCCTGTGTCGGACCTGCCGTCACCAGCACCCGTTTACCCTGCATATCTTTTTCATATGCGATTTCTCTTAAAATGTACTGTAACAGCAGCTCCGGCTCGGGCATCTTCCCGGCTCCGGTATCCCCGCATGCGAGGTATCCCACTGCCGGACTGATCACCTCATATCCATAGTGTTCCAGAATTTTAAGATTGTCCTGCAGGATCGGATTATCGAACATGTTTGTGTTCATTGCCGGTGCAATGATCTTTTTACACTTACATGCCATAACTGTCGTCGTCAGCATATCATCTGCGATCCCGTGCGCGATCTTTCCGATCACATTGGCACTGGCCGGTGCCACTAAAACCACATCCGCCTGCTTGGCAAGTGCCACGTGCTCTACACTGTACTGAAAATTCCGGTCAAACGTATCCACCAGACATTTGTTCCCTGTCAAAGACTCAAATGTGATCGGATTGATAAAATTAACCGCGTTTTTGGTCATCAGTACCTGCACATTGGCATGCAGCTTTTTCAGTGCACTGGCAAGCGATGCGATCTTGTACGCAGCAATACTTCCGGACACCGCAAGTACTACTGTTTTGCCTTTCAGCATAAAAATCCCCCTTTTCCTGTTTTGTAGCATCCCGAGATTCGGGTATACTCAGTTTCTGTTCCATTATATGGGATTATTCTGCAAATTGCAATTCTTAAACGTCAACTCCCGCCTTTTTAAGAAATTCCACGCATGGTCAGCTGAATTCGTTTCTTCTTCAGATCCACACTCATCACTTTCACATCAACGATATCTCCCACACTGACAGCCTCCAGCGGATGCTTGATATACTTGTCTGTAATCTGGGAAATGTGTACCAGTCCATCCTGATGTACCCCGATGTCCACAAAGACTCCAAAATCAATGACATTTCGAACAGTTCCTTTTAGGATCATCCCTTCTTTCAGATCTTTCATATCCAGCACATCCGTACGAAGGATCGGTTTTGGCATCTCATCTCTCGGATCTCTTGCAGGTTTTTCCAGCTCTTTTACAATATCACGGAGTGTGATTTCTCCGATTTCCAGCTCTTGAGACAGCTTTTTGTAATCTTTAACTGTTTTGGACAAACCGGACAGATTCCCTCCTGCCACATCCTCCAGCGTAAATCCCTGTCTCTCCAGTAGTTTTTCTGTCGCTCCATAAGACTCCGGATGAACCCCTGTGGCATCCAGCGGATTTTTCCCGCCCTGAATGCGCATGAATCCGGCACATTGTTCAAATGCTTTCGGCCCCAGCTTTGCGACCTTCAACAGATCTTTACGATCCTGGAACTTTCCGTTTTCCTCCCGATATGCCACAATGTTTTTGGCGATTGCACCGGAAATCCCGGAAATATAGGAAAGCAGAGGCGCTGATGCGGTATTCAGATCAACACCTACCTTATTTACACAGTCTTCCACAACTCCGCTCAGTGATTCACCCAGCTTTTTCTGATTCATATCATGCTGATACTGTCCCACGCCGATGGACTGTGGCTCGATCTTCACCAGTTCCGCAAGCGGATCCTGCAGCCTTCTTGCAATGGATGCCGCACTTCTCTGTCCCACATCAAACTTCGGAAATTCTTCGCTTGCCAGTTTGCTGGCTGAATACACGGATGCTCCAGCCTCATTGACGATCACATACTGCACTTTCTCCGGAATCTCTTTTAACAGCTCCACAATAAACTGCTCGGACTCCCTGGATGCTGTTCCGTTTCCAAGCGAAATCAACGTAATATGATATTTCGGAATGATCTTTTTCAATAAATCTTTCGATGCTTTGATCTTTGCAGGAGTCGTCGGGGCAGTCGGATAAATGACAGTCGTTCCCAATACTTTTCCGGTCGGATCTACCACAGCAAGCTTACATCCTGTACGGAATGCCGGGTCCCATCCAAGTACTACCTGGCCTGTGATCGGCGGCTGCATCAAAAGCTGATGCAGATTTTTCCCAAATACTTCGATTGCTCCATTTTCTGCTTTTTCTGTCAGATCACTGCGGATTTCTCTTTCAATCGCCGGACCGATCAGACGCTTATAGCTGTCTTCCACCGCTTCTTTGAGTGCCTGCTCTGTATCTAGATTCTTTCCGTGAAATATCTGTTTTTCCAGATAGCCAAGAATCTCTTCCTCCGGTGCCTCAATCTTCACTGTCAGGATCTTTTCTTTTTCTCCCCTGTTCAGCGCAAGAATGCGGTGTCCTGCCAGCTTTGACAATGGTTCTTCGAATTCATAATACATTTCATAAACCGACTCTGCTTCCGGATCTTTTGCCGTGGAGATCAATTTTCCTTTTTTCATGGTGATCTTTCGAATCCAGCTTCTGTAGTCTGCCTCATCCGAAATTGATTCTGCAATGATATCTTTTGCTCCGGCAATTGCATCTTCTGCGCAGACCACACCCTTTTCTTCCGATACATATTTTTCAGCTTCTTCTAAAAGCGGCATTTTCAGCTTCTGGAGGATAATCACTGCCGCCAAAGGCTCCAGGCCTTTTTCTTTTGCGATCGTTGCCCGTGTTCTTCTCTTCGGACGATACGGACGATACAGATCTTCCACCACGACAAGTGTCCCTGCTTCCAGGATCTGACTTTTCAATTCCTCTGTCAGTTTTCCCTGTTCTTCAATGCTGGAAAGTACCTGCTCTTTTTTCTCTTCCAGATTTCTCAAATACACAAGACGCTCGTGCAATTTCCGCAGCTGTTCATCATTGAGAGATCCTGTTGCTTCTTTTCGATATCTTGAAATAAACGGGATCGTATTCCCTTCATCAATCAATTTTACAGCTGCATCTACTTGCCAGCGCTTTACTTCCAGTTCTTCTGTCAATTTTTGATTAATATCCATGTTGTTTTCCTCACTTTTGTTATTATTTTTTCCCTTGCCCTCATGAAAAATCGAATAACTGGTGCTATTATAACACAGGTTTCTGTTTTGAAACTACAAAAAAGATTTACGCTCCTTCGATTCTTTGCTATCATAAAAAGAAAAAGGAACTGTACATATTCTATGAACCGAACGATCACATATTTGATTTCCGACAAAGATGCCGGATTTACCATTGAGCAAAACTTAAGACACCGCGGATATTCCGCCAAAAACATTACCCATTTAAAAAAGACACCAGAAAGTGTCCTGTTAAATGGTATATGGGTTCACATGACACACCACCTGACATCCGGAGATGAACTGGTGATCCGGATTGTAGAAGAGCAATCTTCAGAACGGGTTCCTCCGGTAGAACATCCCATCCATATTGTCTATGAGGATGAAGATATTCTCGTCATCGACAAGCAGGCCGGGATGCCGATCCACCCCTCTTTGAACAACTACTACAATTCTCTGGCAAATGCACTCGCCTGGTATTTTGAGCAGCAGAAGAAACCCTTTATCTTCCGCTGTGTGAACCGGCTGGACCGTGATACTTCAGGACTGACCATCATTGCCAAACATGTAGTCAGCGCCGCGATCCTGTCCTCCATGAATGCAAGACGGGAAATTCACCGGGAGTACCGTGCCATCGTGCGCGGACATCTCACTCCGGAATCCGGTGTCATTACCGCTCCGCTTGGCAGAAAAGACAGTTCCATCATTGAGCGAACCGTAGATTTTGACCACGGAGAAAAAGCAGTCACCTACTATCAGTTTCTGGAAGAAAAAAACGGCCACAGCCTTGTCTCACTCCGGCTGGGAACCGGACGCACCCATCAGATCCGGATTCATATGAAATACATCGGTTTTCCTCTGGTCGGAGACTATCTGTACAACCCTGATATGGAATACATCACCCGACAGGCTCTGCACTCCTATCGTCTGACGTTTCTCCATCCCATCACCGGGCAGAAAATGGATTTTACTGCTCCTCTTCCCGATGATATGAAAAAGATCCTGAACTGACTGCAGGATCTTTCTTTATATCTGTTGTTCTGTTATGCTTCTTCTGTAAATGCAATTAAAAGCTGATGTAAAATCCGGTGCAGATGCGGCAGATATTCCTGCATCGTGACCGGCTGCTTATAAAGAATACAGTTATAACTTGTAGAACCGAGCAGCTCTATAATCGTAAACAACAACAACTCCGGCTCTTCACATTTCACATTAAATTTGTTTAATGCCTCCAGATAATGTTCGTAAAATCCCTGTGCCTCCGGAAACTCTGTGCTGGAAAACGCGTTTTTAAAAATGCCCCAGGACAGGTTCTTTGCAATAAATTGCATCAGCGAATGCTGTTTTTCAAATCTTCCAATAATGTAATCTGTCAAAAACAGAACCTCTTCCTCAAAGCTGTTGATTTCCTTCTTGTCCAGTTCTTTATGTGCATCTTCAAACAGCTTTCCTGCCTGATATGCAATCAGCCTGTCCCGCAGATCGTACTTGTCCTTGAAATATAAATAGAATGTTCCTTTTGCAAGACCTGCCTTATTTACAATATCGGATATGGTTGTCTTTGCAAAACCTTTATCCGTAAACAATTCATACGCCGTCTGAAACAGTGCATTCTTCTTTCGTTTCTTATTGGTTTCTGCCTTTCCCATTTTCATTCCCCCTGGTATTTCTTGACTTTTGCAGTATCCCTGCAACTGTATCCTTAATTATCAGGCAAATTTTTTAGAAAGTCAATAAAAATGACCTTTTTTCATTTTTTGTTCACAGATTATTGACTATTAGTCATTTTGCACTGCAATGTGAAGTATAGAAAAAAGATAGGGGATGATATCATTGGTCAAAACTGGCAAATGGATTGCCAGGCACAGAATTCCAGGCAAATGCTTCCGGTAACACAGAACTTGCCTCTCAGCTTCAGGCTTCCATCACAGCACTGGTAGCAGCGCAAGCTCAGGCAGGAAATTTGAGCAGCTCTCTGCAGCCTCTTGCCTCTGTTACAAACGAAGGCAGTGTCCAACTTCCAACACTGGATACCAATGCACTGACGCAGACAATAACACAGATTTCCACTGCTTATGAAAGCATTGAATCCTCTTTTGCAAAACTATCAACAAAGCTTCCGGAAATTCAAAAACAACTGGATCAACTCTCTAACATCAAACTTCCGGAAAACGCAATGTCTCAGTTAAAAGACAATGTGGACAAAATCAATGCTGGTATGAAAGTTCTGGATCAAGGACTGACCACCGTATCCAAAAACATGGGACTTCTGGACAAATCCACAGATTCTCTCTCAACTGCAGCAGACGGCATTAACACCTTACTCGGCGGCTTTAAACAACTGAACGGCTACAATCAGACATTACTCGACGGAGCATCCAAATTGAAAGCAAACAGTCCTTCTCTCGTTGCCGGTATCAATACTCTGGCGGGCGGTACAGACGAACTTGCTTCCGGACTCAACACACTCGGCTCCCAATTATGCAGCGGATCGGAACACTCGCAGCAAACAGTGCTGCACTTCGAGACGGTGCTTCCACACTCCTTTCCGGAACAACAGAGCTTTCCAAAGGCGGAACCATATTGCAAAATGGAAGTAAGCAGGTAAAGACGGAATCACACAACTCCAGGATGGCGCCCGCACATTAAAAGACGGAATGCAGGAATTTAATGAGCAAGGTACCCGTAAACTGAAAGATACTGTTGAAAAGGAATTAGGCAATATTCTCGACCGATTAGAATCCCTGACCTCTGATCAGTGCAGCTATGACACCTTCAGTGGAAAGGCAAAAGATATGGAAGGAAATGTAAAATTCGTCATTGAAACAGATGCGATTAAATAAGATGAACAACACACATTGATAAGAGCATCCCTGTCAAGATACTGGATCTTCATAACTCAAAAACCTTGACGGGAATTTATTGTTGCAAAATAAGTTATCCTTACTATATAAAAGATCATTTCTTATAAACAAAAATATCGCAAAACTGTTTATTACAACAATTCTACGATATCATCTTCTCTCATAAAGTCAGTAATGCCGGCGACCGGAATCGAACCGGTACGGGAGTATAAGTCCCGCAGGATTTTAAGTCCTGTGCGTCTGCCAGTTCCGCCACGCCGGCATTACTGGCTTTATGAAAATGGGACCTACAGGGCTCGAACCTGTGACCCTCTGCTTGTAAGGCAGATGCTCTCCCAGCTGAGCTAAGATCCCAGAATAACAATTTTCTTTTTTCTTTTAAAACGACCCAGAAGAGACTCGAACTCTCGACCTCCGCCGTGACAGGGCGGCGCTCTAACCAACTGAGCCACTGGGCCATATTCATTATTTAAGTGGACCTTCAGGGACTTGAACCCGGGACCGATCGGTTATGAGCCGATTGCTCTAACCAGCTGAGCTAAAGGTCCACACTCTATAATGTCCCGCTAAAGGAACAAAGCCGATGATCGGACTCGAACCGATAACCTGCTGATTACAAATCAGCTGCTCTGCCAATTGAGCCACATCGGCATAATGCCTTAACCTATATCAAATCAAATCGACTTGAAATGACTCCAACGGGAATCGAACCCGTGTTACCGCCGTGAAAGGGCGATGTCTTAACCGCTTGACCATGGAGCCATATCTCAGTCACTGTTTCGTGTTTTTATTTCTCTTGCGTGACCGAGATTTATAATATCATAACGCAATATCTTTTGCAAGTGTTTTTTTGAATTTTTTTTATTTTTTTCAAAAAAAATTATTTTTGTGTATTTTCCGCCTTTTTTCCGAAGTGTACTATTCTTCTATTTCACGTTCGTCATTGGCAACTCTTTCAATATGCATTGCCAGATATCCTGTCTCTACTTCTTCCAGCTTTACTCCCAGACTCGTACCTACCCGGTCGCAGATGACTTGTGCCATCCCAAAAGATTCCGGGAATTTCACTTCCATATAGTCGTTCATATTCACCTTCAGCTTCTCACCGCTCAAGGCTCTTGCCACCATATAACGGATATGATTCATCAGACGGTTGTAAGATAATGATGCAATATCGATCGGTTTTCCGATCGCTTCTTCTACCATACTGATGCATTCCCTGACAGATCTTGCCATCTGCATTGCCTGTGATACTTTCTCATCTTCTATTGCCGAATGGATATGAAGTGCCACATATCCGATCTCGTCGTCTTCTATATCGATCTGAAACTGCTTTTTCAAAAGAGGCCGGATACTTTCCGCCACCTTGAATTCCATATGAAATAACACACGGATGTCTTCTGTGAGCGGATTACTGATCTGCTCATGATTCTGAATACGTTTTACTGCAAATGCAATATGGTCTGCAAGTGGGAATAGTACCATACGGTCAATCTTCCCAAATACCTTTTCAGCCTCGTTGAGCACAGCATTCGTCAGTTCCAGAAATTCCGGTGCGATAGACTTTACGATTTCTTTTGCCCCGCCCCGCTCTTTATATTTTTGGAGAGAATATAAACGGTCTTCTGGCCTTACTTCGATTCTTTCTGCAACTTTTCTGCCGAATCCTACTCCCTTTCCCATGATCAGGACTTCTTTATGATCGTCCTGATGGATGGCTATTACGGTATTATGATTTAAAACTTTCTCTATCCTGTACATCATATCCCCACTTGTATCTCCACATTACATTCTTTTACACTTCGTAGATATCAATTGCGAAAAGCTCATCTCCTGCCTTGATCTCTCCTTCATTCAGAAGGCGGATCTTCTGGTTATCTTCAAGCTCTGTACAGAGAACCGGTGATGCTACCGATGGTGCATTTGCTTTCAGGTAATCCAGATCCAGCTTCAGCATCGGATCACCCTTCTTCACCGTCTGTCCGTTCTCAACGAAGCATTCGAATCCTTTTCCGTCCAGTTTTACGGTATCAATACCGACATGGATCAGAAGGCTCACTCCGGACTCTGTCATGAATCCGATTGCATGCTTGGTATCGAATACGAAGCATACTTCTCCATCTTCCGGTGCTTTTACGATCGCATCTTCCGGTGTTACAACAGCACCGTCACCCATCATACGTCCGGCAAATGCTTCGTCCGGCGTTGTGGAAAGGTCTGCCGCAACTCCTGTGATCGGACTTGAGATCACGATTGTATCTACAATTTTCTTTTCTTCTGCTTTGGTTTCTATTTTATCATCTTCTGATATGTTCTGACCAGTACTTTCTGCGTCTTTCTGAGGCTCATACAGCTCTTTTGGCGCATGTTCCAGATAGTCTTCCAGGTTCGCCTTAATAACCGTCACACCCGGTCCGTAAATGATCTGTACACCCTGTCCGCGATGGACCACGCCGGATGCACCTGTTGCTTTCAAAATTCCGTCATTTACCAGATCTGCATTGCTTACCGTACAACGAAGTCTTGTCGCACAGCAGTCTACGTCTTCGATATTCGCAGAGCCTCCAAGTCCTCTTGTAATTTCCGCACTAATCGAATCTTCGGAAGTTCCTTCTGTACCTGCTTCTGTATTTCCTGCTTTTTTGGCATTGACATCTGCTTTTGTATAAAGTTTTGTCTCTGCATCATCATCTTCACGACCCGGTGTCTTAAGATCTAACTTCTTGATCAGGAATGAGAAGATAAAGTAATACAGGAAGAAATAGATAATTCCTACCGGAATGATTCTGATCCAGCTTGTCTTCGCATTTCCCTGAAGGATACCGAATAACAGAAGATCTAAGAATCCGCCGGAGAATGTCAGTCCTACTGCAATATTCAGGATATGTGCAATCATGTATGCACTACCTGCAAGTACAACCTGTACTGCGAACAGAACCGGTGCCACGAACAGGAACGAGAACTCCAGAGGCTCTGTGATACCTGTTAACATACATGTCAGTGCTGCGGAAAGAAGCAGTCCGCCTGCCGCTTTTTTCTTTTCTGGTTTTGCCGTACGGTACATAGCAAGTGCCGCTCCCGGAAGTCCGAAGATCATGAAGATGAACTCACCGGAGAAATATCTTGTCGCATCCGCGCTGAAATGTGTAATATTGGCAGAATCGGCAAGCTGTGCGAAGAAGATATTCTGACCACCCTGGATCAGTTTTCCGCCAACTTCCATTGTTCCGCCGACAGCAGTCTGCCAGAACGGAAGGTAGAACACATGATGCAGTCCGAACGGGATCAGCGCACGTTTTACAATACCGAAGATCAGTGTTCCGAAATATCCGGTTCCTGTTACCAGACCGCCCAGTGCATAGATACCGTTCTGCACAACCGGCCATACGAAATACATTGCGATTCCGACGAACATATAAGTAATTGTTGAAATGATCGGTACGAATCTTGAACCGCCAAAGAATGATAATGCATTTGGCAGTACAATCTTGTGGAAACGGTTATGAAGTGCCGCAACTCCAAGTCCTACAATAATACCGCCGAACACACCCATCTGCAGTGTATTGATTCCACACACAGAAGCGATCGTTCCTTCAAGGACATTCTTGGAAATGGTTCCGTCAGCTGCGATCTTCCCGCTGATTTCCAGCATACTGTTAACGGAAATATGCATAACAAAGTATGCGATCAATGCTGATAATGCTGCAACTTCTTTTTCCTTCTTTGCCATTCCGATGGCTACACCAACGGCAAAAATCAGTGGAAGGTTATCGAAGATCGCACTTCCAACCTTGTTCATAATAATCAGCAGCGAATGAAGGATCGTTCCCTCTCCCAGGATTCCCTGCAGTCCATAAGTTGCAATGGTTGTGGCATTGGTAAATGAGCTGCCAAGACCGAGAAGCAATCCTGCTACCGGGAGGATTGCGATCGGGAGCATGAAGCTGCGCCCTACTCTTTGCAATACGCCAAAGATTTTGTCTTTCATATTTTTCTCCTTTTCTTTGTACGTGTATCTATGCATAGTCTTCCCTTTTTATCAACTTATTAACACAAAAAAGGCACTAACTCTGCATAAATACATTTAATAATTTACACATAGTTAATGCCTCGTTCATCGTTTACTAACAAGTAACATACTATATTTGTATAATACTCTTTTTCCCATTTCCTGTCAAGATTAACTTCTACAATTTTCTCACGGAATTACCATCATTTATTCTCACTGGAAAACGGTATGCATAATTTTTTGTCTGCCAGTCTTCATCATCCATCATACGCAACAGATGATTCCCTGTAATATATCCCAGCTTGTTTTTCGGATGTATGGCGGACAGTACTTTAACATCTGTATTATCCATCAGCTCCGCATCATCAAAAGATACTACCGACACATCTTCCGGAACGTGTATCCCTCTCTCATCCAGAAATTCCAAATACACTCTCGCCACTTCATCATTATAGATCATCATTGCTGTACACTCTCTGGTGTGACGGTAAATATGAGTAAGCCCTTTCTTACCGAACTTGTCTTCCATCTCTCTGGTAGAATACCATCTGATGCAGTCATCGTCATATTTAATTCCATAATCCGACATGCATTGGATCAACCCCTTATAACGTGCAATCCCCTGCATATCATCATATTTCAGAATTCCTCCGATTTTTCTGTGCCCATGTTCGATCAGCGTCTTTGTCAGTTCATAGGCCGATCTGGTGTCCGACATCTCTACACTGTCAAAAGACATATTTTCATAATGATTGTGTATAAAGATTGTCGGTATATTCCGCTTCTTAATTTCTTCAAACAGACGCAGATTCGGATTTGGAAATGCAGAACGTGAACCTTCAATGATCAGACCTGAGACGTTATTCTTCAGCATACTCTCCAGATAAACCGCTTCATCGTTCAGACGGTTCTTGGTAACTGCCACATCGATACGATACCCCTTTTCACTCAGGGAAGCTTCTATGCCGTCATACACCTCCGGGAAGAGATATTCCGAATAATAGCTAAGCAGCAGTCCTACTCTCGGCCGGTCATCATCTATCGTCTGTCCTTCATAAGACACATATGTTCCACTCCCTCTCACCCGGGTGATCAGCCCTTCTTCTTCCAGCTGCTGCAAAGCCGTTCTTACTGTCTGCCTTGAATACCCGAACTTCTTCTGCAGGCTCGGCTCTGATGGAAATTTATCCATATTCCTGATCACACCACTGGTGATCAGTGTATGTGCCCAGTTATATAATTTTTGATATTTCAGACCTTCCTGATTCGTATTCTTCATAAATGCTCCATATACCAATTACGGGCAAAAACATCAAAGAATGCCTTTGCCCGTAATGAATAAATAATTTTATTATTTGATAACTGTAAGTGATTCACGGTCTGCGAATACTGCTACGAAGATCAGGAATACAACTCCCTGGATCAGCTGCATCATCTGTGTTGAGAATCCCATCATTGTCAATCCACTGTTCAGTACGACGTAAAGAAGAGATCCAACAACGATATTTTCAAATCTTACCTTGGCTCCACCGGAAATAGGCATACCACCTAATACCAGAGCGATCAGAATCTGTGTCTCTAACTGGTTACCACCGGAAGATGTAACAGATCCGACCTTGATAACGTTGATAAATGCCGCAAATCCTGTCAGTGCACCTGCCAGTACATACATGAGGAATTTCATTCTGTCTGTACGGATTCCTGAGAACATTGCTGCTTTTTCACCGGCTCCAATCGCTTTTAAATATGTTCCGAATTTTGTATAACGGAATGCGATAAATCCAATAACCAGAACAACTACTGTACAAGCCACTTTGAATCCTGTACTGTCATAATTGATCAATGTTGCAGAACCGGAAACAGGTGCATTCGTTGTCATATATTTGATAAATCCACGGAATAAGAACATGGTACAAATTGTAACAATGAATGATTTGATCTTACGGTATACATAGAAGAATCCGTTGATCGCACCGATGATCGCACCTGATGCAATACCACCAAGAATTGCAATTGCAATTCCATGTTTTGAAAGAATACATACAACGATTGAAGCAATTCCAAGGATAGATCCCTGAGAAAAGTCCAGGCCGCCCATTGTCATAATGAAGAACACGCCCATAGCTGCAATCATTGTAACATATACCTGCGAAAATGCCAGTGACATATTTCCCATCATACGGAAATCTGTCAGGACATTGAACAGCAGGAAAATAACAACCAATCCTACGATTGGCAGGAGCGCACGAACCATCGCCATCTTAGACGCTTTCTTAAGCTGCTGCTCCTTATCGTTTGTTTTTGCACTTACTTGACTTCCCATAGTTGCCTCCTTATACCATCATCGAAATCAGACCATTTTCATCCAGGTTCTGATTACGTTCAAGTTCTCCACTGATTTTTCCATCTTTCATAATAATGATACGATCACTCATACCAATCAGCTCCATCAACTCTTCTGAGATCATGATGATGGATTTACCGTTCTTTCTCATCTGGTTCATCAACTGATAGATGTCCTGTTTTACCTTAATATCGATTCCTCGGGTAGGACTGTCCAGAACAACGATATCAGAATCTTTTCCGATCCATCTTGCAAGAACAACTTTCTGTTTGTTACCACCGGACAGATTTGAAACGAACTGGTTTACATCATTCATCTTTACAGACATCTGTTTTGCATATTTATCGGCAAACTCTCTACGTTTCTTATCGCTTAATATATGTGCTTTATTAGCGAGTTCATCTAATGATGGTAAGCAGATATTGTCACCGATACTCTGATTCAGCACAACCGACTCATTGTCACGGTCTTTGGATGTATAAGCAATGCTGTGCTTAATTGCTGTAGGAATATCGTTGATGTGTGTTCCGTCAGCCAGAACAACTTCACCTTCTCTGTCATAAGATGCACCGAAGATTGCTTTACCGATCTCATGCATACCTGATTCTGACAGACCACCGAATCCAAGAATCTCTCCTTTGTGTAAATCAAAGCTGATATCCTCGATCAGTCCTGGAACTGTAACATTCTTTACGGATAATACAACTTCATCTGATACTTTTTCACCATAGTCTGAACGATAGTAATCACCTGTTACCTCACGTCCAACCATCAGCTTCTTCAGATCATCTTCGTTCACATCTGCACTCTTAACCGTATCGATATATACACCATCCCGGAGGATTGTGATTGTATCGGATTTGTCAAGAATTTCCGGAAGGTCATGGGAAATAAAGATAACCGTATTTCCATTGTCACGGACACGATTCATCTGTTTGTACAGTTCTTCACGTCCTTCCTGCGAAAGAGCAGTTGTCGTCTCATCGACAACGACGATCTTAGGATTAAAATATGTAGCTTTTACAATCTCAACCAGTTTACGGTCTTCGAAATTATAATCATCAATCATATCTCCTGCTTTGATCTTATCAAATCCATAGGATTGTAAAAGCTCATTTGCTTTTTTGTTCATTGCTGCGGTATTCTTAATCCCCAGATGAACGAACTGATCTTCATGTCCAAGGAAGATATTCTCTGCTACCGTCAGTCCGGAAAGAGTTCCAAGTTCCTGTACGATGATAGAAATACCTTCTTCATTTGCTTCTACCTGGTTCTTCGGATGAACTTCTTTTCCATCCAGAATGAACTGTCCACTTTCCAGTGTATAGATTCCTGTCAACATATTTGTCATTGTTGATTTACCGGATCCATTTTCACCGATCAGTGCGTGAACCTCACCTTTATTGATATTAAATGACACATCTTTCAACGCCTTCGTGATACCGAAGTTTTTAGAAACATGTTTTACCTGTAATCTCACTTCACTCATTGCTGTCTTCCTCCTTCTATTACTTGACAATCTCGCCTTTTGTAACCTTTGTTGTCAGAGTAACGATAATCAGCAGTGCAAATCCTGTAATAACGTCCTGGATCGCTGTAGGAGCACCAAGTGCGATGAAACCGAAGAAAATAATATTGATTACGAATTCACCGATGATAATAGCCTGCAGCGGCATACCATATTTCTTAAATGCCAGACCGAAGAAGCATCCCATTGTCGGTACGAAGTTTCGGCTCATAGATGCCATACCGGTAACCGCTACCATTGAAGAACCATAACTGATTGTCAGAATTGCCATTACTCCAAGGAACGCACCACTTAAGATGAATGCAAGTACCTTGTATTTATTAACATTAATACCCATGTTCTTAGCAACGAACTCGTCACTTCCGATTGCATAAGTATAAGTTCCGATTTTAGTGTAGTTTAAGAATATGTAAGCAACAACGCATGCTACCAATGCAAGGATGATATCCCATGGCATACGTCCGAATGCTCTTAAGTGTGCCGGAAGTGTCTGTTCCACACCACCTGCCATGTAGTTTGCCAGCGACTCATAGATAAGTGCCAGACCTGTTGTAACGATCATAGATGGAATTCTTAATTTTACATAGAAAATTCCGTTTAATAAACCAACGATTGTACCTGTAAGAATACCTCCGACGATCAGTCCGAAATATCCTAAGTTGAATCTTGTTGCCAATACGCATCCAACGATTGCGGAAAGCATGATGTTTGCACCAATAGAGAAATCGAACATTCCCATTACCATTACGAAATAGAAACCAACCGCACCAACAGTGGCAATCAGACTGGCCTGAAAGTAATTGAGCATATTGGAAAATGAGCCGAAGTTATGTGGTGTCAATATTTTAAAGATTGCCCAGGAAACAAGACCGATCAGGATTACATACCCCATTGTCTTTCCTGAGAGTTTTTTAGTAGTGCCCATATTATCTACCTCTTCTTATTATCTTTTTAAAAGAGAAGGTGGCATCGCCTTTCTTGCGACGTCACCCTCCCCAAATTATTTTCTGTTATCTTGTGTCCGTCTTATTTAGCGGAACGGCTCTCTGCATCAGCGATAGATACGCTTGCTGCAGTAGCTTTCAGCTCTTTCAGACTTTCTTTAGACATAGCTACTAATTCATCGTCTGTGTATGGAAGCTGATCTACGAAATATTTCTCGTATGCTGCATAGTCTTCTGCTGATGATACATACAGGTATGGGAATGGAACATCTTCGAATTTACCAGCGAAGTCTTTGTAGTTACCTTTTACTGCATTGTAAACCATCATGAATGCGATCAGTGGGTCACAGAAATGTCCACCGGATTCACCTGCCATTGAACCATTCTCAAGTCTTTCTCCAAGGTCTGGAAGGAAGTCTGTAGAAACGATATCGATGTCCTGAGTCTTTCCTGCTCGTTCAACTGCTGCGATTGCTCCCTGAAGTGGATCTCCACCACCACCAGCTGGGATCAATGCATCAAGCTTAGGATCTGCTGCCATTAAAGCTTCAGCGGCTTTTGATCCACCTTCTGAAGTTGTACCAGCGTACTGTGGCTCAGAAAGTTTTGCTTTGTCGTCTGGGTTTTCTTTGTTCCATTTTTCAACTCCGGCTTTGTAACCTTCCCATCTTCCGAGCCATGTAGCATCTCCCTGCTCCCAGCCGATAAGACCGATGTTACGATCACCTTTGTCAAGAAGAATCTTAACAAGTTCTGCACCGTTTGCAGGTTCATCTTCATGAACTGCTCCGATGTAGTAAGCGGAATCTTTTGCTGCTTTGTAGATATCTGCACTGTTTTCTTTGCTGATTACACGGAAGAACTGTGCAAGATATACTTTATTATCATTACATGTCTTGATTGCTGATGTCATCTCTGTATCAGATGAGTTACAGATGATGATTCCCTGACATCCTGCTGCTGCTAACTGCTCTACAGAAGCTGTAACTTTCTCAGATACATGTCCCTGGTCAACATACTGTACTTCTACATCCAGTGCTTTAGCTGCTGCATCCAGCATCTTCTTACACTGTGATCCAAGAACGTCTGTTGAAGACCAGATAGAAACTCCGATTTTAACCTTTCCTGATTTACTGCTCTTGCTACTCTTGTCATCAGAACTTCCACCGTTTCCGCATGCAGCAAGTCCGACTACCATTGTTGCTGCCAAAAGAGCTGCTGTTACTTTTTTGAGAACTCTCTTCATAATGTTTCCTCCGTTTTCTGTATTTATTTGATGATTAGATTATATACTTAACTGGTATCGTTTTGCAATAAAATACAACCATTTTCTTTAACAAAGTTGTACTGTCTCATAGCACTTTTCATGGCGTTTTCATCTATTAAAACCGTTTTTTGTGCGTTTTGACAGTCTTTGTTTCAATAATTATGAACAAAGAATGAATTTTTTGTGCATTTTTCTTCATTTCTTTCGTATTTTCTTTATAGTACAATACAACTTTTATTTTACACTTACTTGTATTATTTTTACAAAGCAGCAACCTAAGTTGTATTTAATCTTATAAATAGCAAACAGGCTGATACCAGATCGATACAGCCCCATGGGTATATCCCATCAGATCCACACCATCTATCTCTACTGCTTTCTTCATCTCTGTAATATATTCTTTCAGGTATGCAATACGGTAATCATCATCACAAGTATGATCTTTTTTCAAGATATCAACTGCTCCTAAACCATTTTCTACTATAAAATAATGGTACTTCATAATGTTCATATAATGTAACCAGCGCATAACGCACTCCTACCGGGTCAATCTGCCAGCCCAGTCTTTTCCTCCATCCATACCAAAAACTTATATTTGCAATGCATAATTGCTATTTTACGCACACTTTTCATTGTGTTATCCTACAGATGGTTAAAAAAATAACACAAAAAATTATTTTTAAGAAAGAGGTATGAATATGGAAGACACAAAAACATGTCTTGAGAAACAGCCGTTATCCCAGGAAATGCTTGAAAAGATGAATGCCTACTGGCGTGCTGCCAACTATCTGTCAGCCGGTCAGTTATACCTTCTTGACAATCCATTATTAAAAGAACCACTTACAATGGATCAGATCAAGAAGAAAATCGTTGGGCACTGGGGAACTGTCCCAGGACAGAACTTTATCTATGTACACTGCAACCGTGAGATCAAACGTTATGATCTGGATATGATCTTATTATCAGGTCCTGGACATGGCGGAAACTTCTTAATTGCCAATACATATCTGGAAGGTTCTTACAGCGAAGTATATCCGAACATCAGCCAGGATGAAGAAGGTATGAAGAAGATGTTCAAGCAGTTCTCATTCCCATGTGGAGTTCCGAGTCACTGTGCACCAGAGACACCTGGATCTATCAACGAAGGTGGAGAGCTTGGATATTCTATCGCACATGCATTCGGTGCTGTATTCGACAACCCGGATCTGATCGCAACAGTTGTTGTCGGTGATGGTGAAGCTGAGACCGGACCGTTAGCTACTTCATGGCAGTCTAACAAATTCCTGAACCCGGTTACAGACGGTGCTGTACTTCCAATTCTTCATTTAAATGGATATAAGATCAGTAACCCTACAATCTTCTCACGTATTTCACATGAGGAAGTGGAAAACTTCTTCAAAGGATGCGGTTGGAAACCTTACTTCGTAGAAGGTGACGATCCGATGACCATGCACAAGAAGATGGCAGAGACAATGGATACTGTTATCGAAGAGATCAAGGCAATCCAGAAAAATGCACGTGAGAACAACGATCCAGAACGTCCGATGTGGCCAATGATCGTTCTTCGTACTCCAAAGGGATGGACCGGACCAAAGGTTGTAGACGGTCAGCAGATTGAAGGATCTTTCCGTGCACACCAGGTACCACTTACAATGGAAAGTCCGGAACATCTGGAGCTCTTAAAAGAGTGGTTGGAAAGCTATCATCCGGAAGAACTCTTCGACGAAAACGGACGCCTGATCCCAGAACTTGCAGAACTTGCACCTAAGGGAGATGCCCGTCTCGGAGCTAACCCACATGCAAATGGTGGTTTATTATTAAAAGACTTAAGACTTCCTGATTTCCGTTCTTATGGAATCGAAGTTGAACCAGGTAAGACAAAGGCTCAGGATATGATCGAACTTGGCGGATATATCCGTGACATCTTCGAATTAAACGAAGAGAACAAGAACTTCCGTATCTTCGGACCTGACGAAAGTATGTCTAACCGTTTATACAAAGTATTTGAAACACAGAACCGTGACTGGAATGCCGGACTTCTTGACACAGACGATTGTCTTGCAAGAAACGGACGTATCATGGATGGTATGTTAAGTGAGCATATGTGTGAAGGATGGCTGGAAGGTTATCTGTTAACAGGACGTCACGGATTCTTCGCAAGTTACGAAGCATTCATCCGTATCGTTGACTCTATGGCAGCTCAGCATGCAAAATGGTTAAAAGTATGCAACCAGCTTTCATGGAGACAGCCAATTGCTTCTCTTAACTTCATTCTGACATCAAATGTATGGCAGCAGGATCACAACGGATTCACACATCAGGACCCGGGATTCCTGGATCACATTGCTAATAAGAAAGCAGATGTTGTCCGCATGTATCTCCCACCGGATACAAACTGCTTACTTTCTTGCTTCGATCACTGTATCAAGAGTAAGAACTATGTAAATGCGATCGTAGCATCTAAGCATCCAAGCTGCCAGTGGTTATCTATGGAACAGGCTGTTAAGCACTGTACACAGGGTATCGGTATCTGGGAGTGGGCAAGTAACGACTGTGGTGAAGAGCCGGATGTTGTTATGGCTTGCTGTGGTGATACACCTACACTGGAAACAATGGCTGCAGTTACCATCCTTCGTGATGAGATGCCAGACCTTAAGATCCGTGTTGTTAACGTAGTTGACCTGTTCAAGCTCGAATCAGACCACAAACATCCTCACGGATTAAGTGATGCAGAATACGATGCAATCTTTACAAAGGATAAACCGGTAATCTTCGCATTCCACGGATATCCGACACTGATCCATGAACTTACATATGAACGTAACAACCATAACATTTCTGTTCATGGATATCAGGAAGAAGGAACGATCACTACACCATTCGATATGCGTGTACAGAATCAGATCGACCGTTTCAACCTGGTAAAAGATGCAATCATGCACTTGCCACAGCTTGGCAACAAGGGATCCTTCCTGATCCAGAAGATGAACGACAAGCTGGTAGAGCACAAACAGTACATTGCCGAATACGGACAGGATCTTGAAGAGATCCGTAACTGGGAGTGGCATAAATAAAAATTCCTACTAATTAGTTTGTTTTAATAAAAAGCCCGAAAGCTTACCATATTTTACTCCAATTCGATACCTTTTATCTTTGTCAGATCGTTATGATCATCCGAATTTGTGTAAGCTTCCGGGTTTTTATTATATTTCTCATTTCTTATAATTGGCAGATTAATTGCCCTTCTCTTTCAGGAATTTCTGGAACTCCTTTGCTGCGATACTCTGCGGATATTCCATATCGTAAATCAATATGATATTACGTTCCGGCAGTTTTTCTTTTACCTTGATTTCAAATACCTGTCCGGACTTAAGTTCCGCATCCGCAAATTCCGCCGGGATGAATCCCAGTCCCAGATTATGTCTCACTGCCGGAAGTATCATATCCGTCGTCGCAAGCTCCATATCCGGTGCAAATGTCAGACCATTCTTTTCAAAATGCTGAATTAGCAGGGCCCCAAATCCTCCCTGTTACACACTCTTTTT
>OGHR01000412.1_pt1 | contig 43200 bp, 37 predicted proteins | sample 1571621 | NCBI WGS metagenome assembly OGHR01 (sample SAMEA2582038, study PRJEB24529) | metagenome | biome: Human gut stool | place: China | collected 2011
AAGCAGCAGTCCCCGGATTTGACAGACTGTCGCAGTGCGGTGATTAACAATACGCTGTCTTGCACGGTGCAGAGCCTGAATATCCTGCTGTTCAGGGCTTTTGGGTGGTACGAACTGCATTGTTGGCTGCATCAGAGCAATTGCGATAGCCTGTGCATCATTACCGTCATTTTTTTGCCCGCGGACAAAGGGTTTTACATACTGGGGGCTGATCACTTTGACCTTATGTCCCAGTTTTTCGAACTCACGCTGTCAGTAAAATGCGCCCGTGGAGGCTTCCACTCCAATCAGGCAGGCCGGAATATTCGCGACGGTCTGTAGTAACGTTTTACGATCCGTGCGTTTTTTATAAACCGGTTTACCCGCCTGATTTAATCCACAAAGCTGAAAAACATTTTTAGCCAGATCAATACCGAGATAGATAACATTCATGATAGTGCTCCTGCTGAGTATATTTTGTTCAGTTAACCTCAGAGGGAGGAGGTAGTCCATCCCATTAACTGGAAAGCCAAATACAGCAGGATAGAAGCGTCTGATATTTAAAAATTAAAAGATCTTGAAGAGGAAAACCGGCGTTTAAAACAGATGTTTGCTGACCTGAGTCTTGAGTGCCGAGCTCTGAAGGATGTTATCGAAAAAAAGCTTTAAAAACAGCGGTAAAGCGGGAGCTTGTCAGTTACCTTATCGAACGATATTCGATGAGTATCCGTCACGCCTGCCGGGCCTTATCGCTGAGCAGAACGGTGTATTTTTACAAACCGGATACCCGGCGGGATGAACCGGTGATACAGGCGCTGACAGAGGCGGCAGAACGTTATCCCCGTTACGAGTTTAAAAAGCTGTTTCAGATCCTGCGCAGGCAGGGCAACGGGTGGAATCATAAGCGCGTTCACCGGATCTATTGTCTGCTGAAGCTGAACTTTCGCCGTAAAGGCAAACAACGTCTGCCTGTGCGTAATCCGGCACCGCTGGCAACGCCGGAGGCACTGAATCAGAGCTGGTCGGTTGATTTTATGCATGATGCGTTGATCTGCGGCAGGCGTTTCGTAGTGGTTTAATAAATTTGTCCACCTGAACAGAGGTGATATGCTCACCTCAGAACAACACAGGTGCTTTAATGAAAAAACGAAATTTCAGTGCAGAATTCAGACGTGAATCAGCTTAGCTGGTTGTTGATCAACACTATACAGTTGCGGATGCTGCGAAAGCCATGAATGTCGGACTTTCCACCTTGACGCGGTGGGTAAAGCAATTACGGGATGAACGGGCAGGCAAAACACTGAAAGCATCCCCTAGCTTCACCGCAGTAGCTATAGATACAGGGAAAACCGACCTGACAAGCCGGACGGCAAGAGAACCGTATTACGTAGTCAGGTTCAGGAGCTGCACGGCCTCAGTCATGGCTCAGCAGGTGCAAGAAGTATTGCTATAATGGCAACACGCTGGGGCTTCCGGATGGGACGATGGCTTGCCGGACGGCTAATGAAGGAGATGGGGCTGGTGAGCTGTCAGCACCCAGTTCATCGGTATAAACGTGGCGGTCATGAACACATTGCTATCCCGAACCACCTTGAGCGACAGTTCGCAGTGACAGAGCCCAATCAGGTATGGTGCGGCGATGTGACGTATATCTGGACGGGTAAACGCTGGGCATACCTGGCCATTGTATTCGACCTGTTCGCAAGGAAACCTGTGGGCTGGGCTATGTCATTTTCTCCGGATAGCAAACTGACCACCAAAGCGCTGGAAATAGCATGGGAAAAACGCGATAAGCCATCCGGGCTCATGTTCCACAGTGAGCAGGGTAGCCATTATACAAGCAGGCAGTTCCGACAGTTACTGTGGCGATACCGGATCAGGCAAAGTATGAGCAGGCGTGGAAACTGCTGGGATAACAGCCCTATGGAGCGCTTCTTCAGAAGCCTGAAAAATGAGTGGGTGCCGGTGACCGGCTACATCAGCTTCAGTGAAGCAGCTCATTCAATAACGGATTATATCGTCGGGTATTACAGCGAACTCAGGCCACATGAATATAACGGTGGATTACCACCAAACAAATCAGAAAACCGATATCGGAAAAACTCTAAAACCGTGGCCAGTTTTAGTTGACCACTACAAATATTCAATGGGCATTGGATTTTATGCACGACAGTTTATATTGCGGTAAGCGTTTCAGAATCCTCAATATTATTGATGAGGGAACGCGTGAATGCCTAGCGATTGAGGTTGATACATCATTACCGGCTGAACGTGTTATCAGGATGCTTGAACGTTTAAAAGCCGAAAGAGGATTGCCGAAACAGATCCGAGTCGATAATGGACCTGAACTTATTTCAGTTAGCTTATTGAATTATTGTGAAGATAACCAAATTTTTCTGTGCCTTATTCAACTAGGAAAACCACAACAAAACGGGTTTATCGAACGTTTTAATGGTTCGTTCCATCGTGAATTTTTAAATGCGTATTTATTTGAATCGTTAAGCCAAGTTCGAGAATTAGCGTAGTTTTGGCTACAATACTATAACCAAAATCGAACTCATGAAAGTTTAAATCACCTCCCACCGGAGGCCTATCGTAAACAGTTAGAAAACTCTAAGTTGGTGTATCTCAATTAATGGGGAGTGGACATAAGGTCTAATGTGAGAATACATTATAATTCAACGACTATGTAAAATACAATGAAAGGTTAATTTATGACTTTAAGAATAGACGTGACTTTACTAATCACTCACTAATTAAAATATTCTGATTATATAGTGGTGTTATAAATTCGAACTATTTAACAGCGCTAACATATTACCGCTGTTAAATAGACTGATAAAAATTAATATAAGTACAGAATCAATTACTCACATTGATTTTCTTAAAGACCGGTTTATCTGTACCTTTAAATTGTTCAAATGAATAGGACGTATAGTTAATATCCTTATAGCCTCTGACCATCATTACACCGTTACTCAAATCAGACAGACTGGTCCAGACCGTGTATTCAGACGTGATAATTCCGGCACTATCGCCACTCTCAGTCATCGTATCGGTGGTAATATCTTTAGTACGATCGAAACGGTTCATAATATGTGCCAGTGTATTCATAGCCTCAGACGAATTGCCGGCTTTCTGAGCATAAGTTGAATAATAAACACCCCGGATAAAACGTCCCACTGAAGTATCAGATGAAGGCAGAGCAGATGTTGCAATACCACTGTCCGGCTGCGATACCTTAATGTTACCCAGTGTTGCCACCGAGCGATCCACATTAGTCAGTTGTGTATAATTGTTGAGATTTTTCAGATGCCACGGAAAATCCGGTCCGTTGGTCATAACCCTGGTCGGGTTATCATAAACATGCAGCTTTCCTTCACTGGCTTCCACCACAATACTACCGCCATTTTTGTCATAAAATGCATAGTGGAAAGGTGATTTCAGGTTGCCGAAATTTTTTAATTCCGGAGCCCAGAAATAACCTTCACTGACCGCTTTTTTAACTTCCCCGACGTCTGAGAAATTAGCGAGCGCCCACTCTCCTAGTGCGGTAACCGGGATCGCCTTATCATAGTCAGCCGGTTTGAGCGGCAGCAGCTCAGCTTCATCCATCATATTGGCGCTGAAAGAGAGTCCTCCGCTGTTAAGCCCCTGAAAAATATTGTGGTCATCACCATCAAAGTAAATATCTGTCGAAACAGCCAAAATTTCGTACTTAGACTGATAACGGATCCCGTTTTTACCATCCGGTGTTTTTTTCTGAAAAACAGTATTTTTGGGGTAATACGTTATCCATGAAGGTAGTGATTCAGATAATTCCAGCGTTCTGCCCTGATAAACCTGATTCTGGCTGTCAGTAATCGCCAGACTTGAACAGGCAATACCGGCAAAAGGGGTAATCAGCAGTGCGGCTAACATGCAATTCAGTATTTTATTTAATTTCATTTAAAAGCACCTCTGTTAACAATGAATTCTGTTCAGGAAAAAACAGTACAGCAGAATTAAGATCGTTAAATACAGTACATCACTTTCTGAGTAATCAAAATGATTCCGGACAAAATCAGGAAATACATTTGGTTATGCTTTACTCTGCTTAACTCAATTATGTATAGCATTTGCAGGTATTTCTACTTTTTTGCCATGGGATAATTTCATTTTATCAACTTTACAGATAAGCCACTGGGAGAGGGTTCGGAAATCTTATTATAAATCATGGTGATGGCTATAAGTATTGCAAGACCACAGACACCCGCAGTATTCATTACACTCATCTCATACATTGACTGCATTAAGTCTGATATGAGACGATGAAAACCATGATTAGCGCCAATAACACATGTTATCAATATATTATCTCCCGAATAATAACCAGTCATACAGTGAAATAATAGTGATATAGTTATAATATTAAAAAAACATCAGAGATATATGTAAAATACCGTTCTGACAGTCAGTTGTATGCAGGCCTTTGCACTCATGATGAAATGACAGATGTATTGTTAAATATTATTTATAAGCGGGGAGACAAACAGGTATGGTCAGGGAGTCAGGCTTATGATTCGCCGGAAAATATTTTTTATCAGACATCGTTACCGCCTGCCGGACGGATATAATAAGTGCGTGCGTGCAATACTGCTGATGGTGCTCCTGGTGTCTGGTCCGGCAGGATGTAACCGGGTCGGTGCACCTTCTTTTACACTGGTCGGGTCGTTTGTCCCCTACTGGATACTTTGTGTTATCGTGGCATTAATCCTTACTGTGATTATCCGCGCCGGTTTCATCAGATGGGGTCTCGATGATGTTATGCCATTGCGGTTAGTGGTTTACATCTGCCTGATGCTGACGCTGACATTTCTTTTTTCTTTACTCTTTTTATAGGCTACGTTATGGCCAGTATAAATCAACCGGGAATCAGGCGTAAAATTGCGATCATTATTGCTGTGGTGATCATTATGGCTGCAGTCATTACCGGCTGGATAACCCTCAGAATCAGCAGCCTTAACCCACTTTCTGAAGATGCGGTGATTGGTGCGGATATAGTTAATATCAGCAGTCCAGTACCCGGCCGTATCACTTCTCTGAATGTCACTGAGAACGGACTGGTCAGAAAAGGAGACATATTGCTGACTATTGACCCGTATATGTATCAGTTGGCAGCAGACCAGGCCAGAGCAGATCTGGAAATCGCTGAAGCGACAATGAATACCCAGCACCGGAATGTGGTCGCCGAGCAATCTAATTCAGGTATCAGTCAGGATCAGATACGCAGTGCTCAGGCGAATCTGAAACTCGCAAGCCAGACACTGGCCCGGCTTACGCCGCTGGAAGCAAAAGGCTATGTCACTCGCCAGCAACTGGATGATGCGGCAACAGCAAAACGCAATGCTGAGATTATGTTACAACAGGCTGAAAAACAATCTGTTGCCGCTGAAGCGCTTGTCAGCAACACAGATGCTACTGAGGCTCTGGTTCGTGCACGCCGTGCAGCTTTGGCTATTGCTGAAAGAGAACTGGAAAATACGGTGGTCCGGGCCCCTCATGACGGATTAGTCGTCGGACTGAATATCGCACCCGGCGAGTATGTCATCCCTGATCAATCTGTTTTTACTCTGATTGATAACCAGCACTGGTATGCGTCTGCTTATTATAAAGAAACGGAACTGAAACACATAAGTGTCGGTGATTGTGCCACCGTATATGTGATGCAGGATCGCAATAAAATGATGACCGGCCGGGTACAGGGAATTGGCTGGGGAGTTATCTCGGAAGATCAGATTAACCTGCCCCGCAGTCTGCCTTACGTGCCCAAGTCTCTCAACTGGGTCAGAGTTGAGCAGCGCTTCCCGGTCCGGATTATACTCGATAATCCGGATCCCCGGTTAATGCGGGTCGGTGCAACAGCAACTGTCACGGTCCGAAGCCAGCATGATTGCCGATAATACGTTTCAGAGCATGTTACGTCAGGTTAAGGCGGATTTGCTTCCCTTCCCCGGGAGGCTGGCAACGGCCTGGCGCATCGGGTTATTAAGTGCCCTGATGTGCTTTGTGGCTATGTTTTACGGGATACCGGAATCCGCTATCAGTTGTTACCTGATTTTGTTTGTTATGAAACCTGATGCGGTCATCAGCATGGTCATGGGGGGAGCCATTCTTATTCTGGTCACGCTGGTCGTAGGCATTATACTGCTGATCCTGCCTTATACTCTCGAGTCTGTTCCTCTGCGAATGGCGGTCCTGATTATCAGTTCATTTTTCTTTTTATGGCTGGGCTCAGCCTCTCAGCTGGGAGAAGTCGGCAGTATCATCGCTCTGGTCATTGCATTTATTATGGGGCTTATCGGGATCGCGCCAAACGGAGAGCTGGCGACCCGTGCCATTCTCTATGCCTGGTTGATGGTAGCCTCACCGATGCTGTTATTGATCGTGTTCAACCTGCTGATAGGACGCTCACCTGTAAAAATTTTGTATGCGAATCTGGCTGAGCGGTTACGTCTGGCAGAAACAGCCCTGCGTGAACCTGATGCAATCCATCTTCGCCGGGTACAAATTGCGCTGGCTGAGGGTCAGGCCGATAACGAACAACGGGCAATGCTGGTCCGGGTCTTCCGTCTGGGGAAAGGGAGCGAAAATACCTGGCTGGCAGCGGCGGTTAATAACAGTTATCGTTTGTTACTGGCAGTTTCCGGGCTGGCTGATACTATCCCTGATGCCCGCCGTCTGCAACTGGCAAAAGCCTGTCATGATATGGCGCAAATACTGGACAGCTGTCGGCAGCCTGTTTATTCATTTCCGGATACCGGTAATCCGGACTGCGAAGTTGAAAAAGCACTGACTGACCTGGCTGCACCGGGCAGTGACCGGCTGCCATCCTTACCAAAAACCCCCTTTTTTGCTGACGATGCCTTTTCCGATCCTGTTCACTGCTATTTTGCCTTAAAAACCACGCTGGCCAGTGTTATCTGTTATATGGCTTACACTCTGATGGACTGGCAGGACATCCATACCGCGATGATTACCTGTTATGTGGCTGTGCTGGGGACGACCGGTGAAACCGTACATAAGCTGCTCCTGCGAATTACCGGCTGCCTGATTGGTGCCGGACTCGGTATTGCCTCACTGGTTTTTTTGGTACCGGACATGAGTAATTTCGGCCAGCTGATGATTCTGGTATTCTTTGTTCTGCTGCTGTCAGCCTGGGTGTCTGCGGGGAATGAGCGTATATCCTACGGCGGGATCCAGATTGGCCTCGCATTTTTACTTACGGTACTGCATGGTTTTTCACCAAGTCATGATCTTGATCCGGCGACAGGCAGGATTATGGGGATACTGCTGGGGAACCTGGTCATCTATATTATTTTCAGTCTGATTTGGCCGGCCTCTATTATTGATGCAGTCCGTAAACGTATCCGCCTGACACTGCAGGATCTGGAGGCTCTGGCGGCAATACCCTGCCGGGAGCCTGTGCGACGGACGATACAGACAGCACGTATTGAACAAAGAATCACCAGCGCCCGCGATTCAATGCGGCTTATGCCGTTTGAACCTAAACATCTGCGGCCGTCAGCGGCTGAGTTTCATCGGCTGGAAAAAATATTAATCACCCTTGATGAAACCGGGCGGGCGCTGTTCATTTCACAGCAGGATAACCCTGGGATCCGGCTGCGTTTGCAGGCATTGTATCTGAGCACGCAGCCGCCGGCTGATAAACATCAGACGGTAAAAATATCCGGTGATCAACCTATTCCCGGAGCATCAGTGTGTTCAGACACCGATTCGCGGGTAGAACACAACTTATTAAGGCTGGAAGGATTATTAAAATGAGCTGGCTTCACTTACCAACAGACAAGATTAAGGTCAGAATCCCCCTTGTTGTCAGCATATTGTTCCTTCTCAATGGCTGTGTGACAGATTCGGTAAACCGCGCCCCGGCATCCCCGTCGGTACCGTGGCACGGAGAGCAGCAAATACAGGCTGGTGAACAGGTCCGTCTCTCTCTGTCACCACAGACAGAAGCGGACCTGCCGCAAATTGATACAGCACATGCCTACCAGCTTCCTGAGTTAATCAACATGGCTCAGCTGAATAATCCCGATACGCGTATCGCCTGGCAACAAGCCCGTCAGGCTGCACTGGCGGTGGGGTTAACAGAGTCACTTTTTCTGCCGGTGATCACCGCCAGCGTTGTCGGCGGATACCAGCATTCACGTACTCCCTTATCTCATTCTATCGGAAATCAGAGTAACCTGGAGACGAATTCACATGAAGTCGTGCCTGCTTTAGTACTTCAGTGGCTTCTCTTCGATTTCGGGCAGCGGGGGGCGATTATGAAGGCTGCGGAACAAACATCCTTTGCGGCGAATATGAGCTTTAACAGTATTCATCAGAAGATCATTTTTGATGTAATGCGAACTTACTATCAGTATGGTGCTGCACAGACACGGAGAGTGAACACCAATGAGATGCTGACAAATAGTCAGAAGATTCTGGAGGCTGCAGAAGCCCGCAGAAAACAAGGTATTGCAACAACAGTTGAGCTGGCTCAGGCCCGTCAGTTAGTCGCGCAGGCTGAAATGAATCTGGTAATAGCCGGTAATAACGAGCGGGAGGCTCGTCAGATGCTGTATTCTGCCCTCGGTATCCCCGCCAATACCCAAATGAAAGTGGATTTCCCTGCGTTCAGCACTGATCTCACACCGGTTGATCCGCCGTCACCGAAAGCTATTGAACAGGCCCTGGCACAACGTCCTGATGTGCTGGCCAGCTATGCACTGGCGAAAGCAGCAAAAGAAGAGATCAGCGCGGCAGAAGCCGGCTATTTGCCGAAAATTTATCTGGCAGGAGCGCTGGCTACCGGGCACGGGCAGTTTGATATACAGGGCCTGCCGTCCATTGGTCAGCAGACCTCAGCATCAAACATTCTGATAGGCGTGACAGTACCCCTGTATGACGGAGGCATGCGTGCCGTCCGGGTGCAGGAAGCACGGTCAAGGTCAGATTCGGCAGAGGATGTATTTAAAAAAACCAGGGATGCCGCAGCCCGGGAAATTGTAGTGGCCGCAGATATTCTGCAGTCAGCAACAGCCTCCGGTAAAGCAGCCTCCCACCTGGTCAACACCGCCGGGATAACTTATGATGCAGCGCTGGAAGCCTATAAACACGGGGTTGGTACAATCACTGTAGTGAATGAAGCAGCTAACAACTTACTGACTGCTCAGCAGATGAACACGGATGCACGCACAGAAGTGCTGGTCGCTGCGGCTAATCTGGCTTTTGTTATGGGGGAGATGACCCGGCCGGTGACATTAGCCGGTTCAGACTAGAATAAGAATCCAAACATCAGGCTATTTGTTTAGATGATGGCAAAAACCCATTTCCAGGTCAGTAAAATGGGACTTGTTCCAAATAATAAATAAGACTATTGTCTGCTTAACAGAGATACATATTTGATGATAGAACAGTCTCTGCTGTGAAATCAAATTGACCTTTATTCAGTTTTTACAACATCTCAAACCATTGGATTGTTGACCAGGCCCGTTTAGCTGATTTGAAACCGCCTGTAACGACAATAGATTTTTCCGGCCCGGCGGATAATTTTTTGAAATAGCACATTTCACCGGATGCGGAGTTAGTTCGTTACCCTGATGACAGTGAAGATAACCGGAACCTGATACACGTCAACGGACAGCAGTTACCGTGTACGGGGATAAGATTGAAGTAATCTGTCAGAATGACAGACAGGGCGTACTTTCCGGGAAATTCATAGTGGAAAAACGCAATTCTTTCTCTTTATTTGCAACAGTTCTGCCATAAGTGCGTAGCCAATAAAGTGATTACACTGAGTGAATAACAAATAAAATCACAGGCAGAAATACCAGATAAGCTGCAATTGAAGCAGAAAGCGACTCTGTCGCAAAAACGGTATTCACTTTATATTTTTCAGCCAAAATTACCGTAGTATTCGGAATAGGCAAAGAACAAATTAAAGATGTTATTTTAATCATATTATTATCAATCGAGAATAACTTACCGAGCAACACTACCATCACAGGGGCAATAATGAATCTAAAAATAACGACAGATATCAGACACTTAGTAATCGTAATTTTTTTTAAGCCCGAAAGATAAATAATGGCTCCCACAACAAGCATCGCTAATGCTGAGGTCATTCCCCCCAGAGTACTCAGGAACTCATTAATGACCTGAGGAATAGGTATCCCCATAAGTAAAATAGTTATGCCGACAAAAAAAGCCATCAGCGGCATATTAATAATTTCCTTCACTACCACACGAAAGATACTCGTACCGCCGCTCTTTTCAAATGAATCCTTCTCCAGCAGATAAAGGCCTAATGTCCAGTAGATTACAGTTTGTGATGCATAGGTCATCAGTGCATAAGGCAGACCATGACTGCCATATACTGCCAAAGTAATAGGGATACCAAAAAATATAGTACTGCTCATTGAACACAAGCCAATAAATAATCCGATGTCTTTCTTTTCTATCTGAATGATTTTTGCTGTAATTAAAGACAATATCATTAAACTTAAAATCACCATCACCGGCAGAATGATATCAGGTACCAAAGCCAGAAATTCTCTGCGGGTAAAATCACTGTTGATTGACAAAATAAGTGTGGAGGGTAAAGCTATATTAATTAGCAGTTTGGTAAACAGGCTATTACTTGATTTATCTAACCATTTATTCCGGGCCAACAGGCATCCCAGACCAACCACCAAAAATAGCACCATTACATTTAGATAATCATGAAGCATAACCATATCTCCGGGAAAAGACATCCGTAGAATAAGAATAGATACAATCACTGCAAAAAAAAGTTTTTTGAAAATAATTATGTTGTTTCTCGCCAGTAAAATGAACACTTTTACTCGCTATTTGAATAGTTCAATACTATCTCTGTGTCATCATTTTCAATCCGCAGTATGGATGGTAGTTGTTGTAATCTGATTTTTACCCGTCATCTCCGGAGAGCTTTTGCAGCTTAAGTTAATTTAGTGGCACACTGAATTTTTGCCACTCTACCGGACGTGATATTCTCACGTGGACAGTACAACAGTTATCATATGAGAAATTGTAAGTACACCAGTTTCAGTTCCATACACTTTTTGAGATTTCGTTATTTTCAGCTAATAACCGGTATTCTTCCGGTGTCAGATTATTCAGGGATTCATGCGGACGCTCCTGGTGAACTGGTATTACAAACGGAAGGAATTTCAGTCAAAAGCCGGGGAGCATCATGAATAACCGATTATTTAAACAAGTCATGGTTGCCTGTACCACCAGTGCGCTGGTACTGCACCCTGCATATGAGGGTGTGGAGTACAAACCATACCGTGATGTGGCCGGAGTGCTCACCGTATGTTACGGCCACACCGGCAGCGATATTCAGATCGGAAAGCTGTACACGGACTCTGAATGCAAGGCGTTGCTGCATGACGACCTGACGAAAGTCCGGCGCGCGGTTGACCCGATGATCAAAGTGCCGATTGACGACAATGCCAGAGCGGCCATCTATTCATTTGTCTACAACGTCGGCCTCAGCGCATTCCCGCGTTCCACGATGCTGCGTAAACTCAATGCTAGTGATATCGCCGGTGCATGTGACGAAATGAATCGCTGGACGTTTGCCGGTGGTAAGCAGTGGCAGGGTCTGATTAACCGGCGCGAGACGGAGAAAGCGGTATGCCACGGAACCCTTTAATGCTGATCATCACCACGGTCATTCTGCTGACGGCCTGTCTTCTGGCTTGCTGTGGGCGGCAGTATTCTTCGGGTTATGGATGTTCAGCTTGCTGTCAGTTGAACAATTAGAAGGGCAGCAAAAAGACAATGTAATCACCGAAAAGCAAAAGGTGATTGATAACGCTTACACCAGCATCGATATTTTTAATCATGCCGCAGCAGTAAACGCCTGCAGGAATATGCAGGCAGAAGCTAAATCACAGAAGAAGCAGATTGAATACCGTACCATTATCCGGAAAGAGCCTATCTGTAATCTGTATATTCCTCAGCCTGTTTCTGATGGGCTGCTCAGCCACGTCTACGACACCCGTGAATCAGCAATGCGTTTCGCTCCCGGCATCGCTGCCACCCGCCGACTGACATACTGCCAGGTGGTTGAATGGATAGAACCGCTGCTGACGGCGTTGGACCAGGCGAACGAGCAGTTGATGGAATCCGGAAAGCGGATGTTGAGCGAAACGGTAAGCCTCGATAAGCGGGCGATACGGGAGACAGAAGCGGAGAGGATAAAAAAATAGCCCAGCTATTGCCGGGCAAATGATTAATAGAAGGGATACGTACTACTCCTGCAATCGAATATACCTGATAAAAATTAAACGAAACATAAGCAAGTATAATTACTTGGTGTAGGGTTTATAATTAAGAATAATGAGGTTAATAAACCTTTTTGATAGTCATTAAATTATTGCTTTTTTTTGCGCGAGATCTTTTTCTTTTTTGGGTAATTACTATGAATGGTCTGTTTTTTGTTGATAACTTAGTTTGTCAGTCAGCATATTATGCCTTACTCTTAATGCATGTTTATTAGGAGGTTCATAATGAAAGATATTAATTTTATTGTGGGGCAAAACATCCGTGACTTAAGGCACAGTAATGGATTGACCACAAAGATGTTAGCCAAAATGCTGGGAGTATCACAGCAGCAGCTGTCAAGGTATGAACGAGGTGTTAATAAAATAGATGTTAGTGTTGTATTTAAGATAATAAATATATTTCATATTTCATATGAGTCTTTATTTCCTCAGTCAGATACCTGTGATTTTTTTCAGACAAAGCAATCACCGCTTTATATAGATCCGATGATATACCATGATGAATATCCGTCATATTAATTTGAAATAAACACCAAGCGTAAAGTGTTTCTGTATTCAAAGAGCTTTCAAGATATTAAGGCAAAAAAGAGCCCCAGGTTAGAGGGGCATGAAGTGAACTATAGGTAGATCATATTATCGTTATGGTCGTTTCACACATCATCAATCGCTATCTAATGTACACGTTTGCTCGCTTCAAACTGTGAGTTTAATCATACAAAAAGATGTTTAATAAAATATGACAGACAAAAAACAGCCCATGCATCATGCTGGGCTAAAAATGATGAAAAAATACCTCGGACTCATACTCAATAATATATTGCAGAATCAGGTTATCACTGATGTAAAAACACCGGTCACCGGACCGATGTTGCTGTATTCCTCACAGATTTTCTCAGGATGGCTTTCAGCCGCGGGCCGCGCCAGGCGCCAGCGCAGCCGTAAATCTTTGGCGTTATCCCGGATCAGTGACCAAATCCCGCGATCAAACAGTTCCCGCACCATCGCCTGTTTCACCTCCGGTGATACTATCTCACTGATAGTGTGCAGAATCCCCAGCCCTTCTTTGGCAATCTGCCAGTAAACGGCAGGGATCTGCTTCACAACATCCGCATGACGCTGGTTGATGTCATTCAGCATTTCCAGAATTTTCATGTAATTATGTATTGTCCGTACCCGGATTTTATCATCTGCCGGCGTATGGGATACCGATGCGGAGTGGATAAAATAATCGTAATAACGCTCATCAATATATTCCACCCGCTCTGCAGTCAGCAGCAGTTCAGTGGTCCACGGAATATCCTGGTGGTGCAGTCCCGGCTCAAAATAACAGCCCTGTTCACGCAGAAACTCAGTACGGTACAGGTTCAGCCAGGTCACATGCAGGAATTTACGGGAGTTAAGTGCCCGTTCCAGCCAGTCCGGCCCGGAGATAACCCCGGTGGACCGCAGGCGACCGGGCGGGAAAACCGGCCGGGGTTTACGCCCGTCCTCATACACATAAGTACCGTTACAGGTTGCCACATCCGGCTGTCCGGCAAGGGCAATTTGCAGCAGGCGGCTGTACATCTGCGGATGAATAACATCGTCAATATCAGGAAAGGCGGTGTATTTTCCTTTTGCCAGCGCAAATCCGGTATTTCGGGCCACTGATACGCCCTGATTTTTTTGGGTCAGAATCGTGACTGACGGAAATTTATCCTTCCATGCGCATAACACGTCCGCGGTATTATCTGATGAGCCGTCATTAACGATGATCAGCTCCCGGACAGGAAGAGTCTGTTTCAGCAGACAGTCAAAAAACTGGGGGAGAAATTTCTCCCCGTTATACACCGCAACGACAATACTCAGTAACGGTGATGAAAGGTCAGCAGATAAATTCATATCAGCCGGCTCCGTCAGTCAGGGGTAAATGGTGTTTAACGACACCGGCTGCCAGTATGCCCGCCAGAATAACAAACAGATGCCCTTCAGATGAGTCCAGCAGAAAAGAATTAAACAGATGACAGGCCAGATAACTGCCCAGTAATGCAATAAACAGGGTACGGCAGGCAGGAGTCTGATACCGTGCGGCACGGAAATAACACGCCATCCAGCCAAGAAACAGAACCAGCCCGGCCAGACCGGTCTGTACGGTCTCCAGCAGATATTCATTATGCGGGTTATGGACACTGTAACCGGTTTTCTGATCGCCGTACCAGAAACTGCCGGCACCATTTCCCAGCAGAGGGGCCTGTTTTATCAGCTGCCATGATTCGCGGGCAAACGCGGTGCGTTGCCCCATTGAATTATCACAGGCGTGATACTCATAACCCGCCGGTGCGGACACACAGCGGCTGACCTCCTGAAACCCCAGCGTCAGACGCTCAGCTGCCTTGTAGGGGATCAGCACAAAGACCAGACACGCCAGCAGACCGCATACGAAAACCACCGTGCGCTGCCGGCGGGATAACGTCAGCAATAACCAGATACCGGTACCCGCCAGCAGGGACACATAACCGGTCCTGCCCTGTACCATAAACAGAATATTGAGGGTGCCGAGGGCTGCAGCGATCCCGTATGCTGCGCAACGCAGCCCCGGCTGCGTAAATGCGCGGGACAGCCACAACAGTACCGCAAACGACATAAAGACATTCTGGGTGATATGCTGTCTGAACACCACCGGATTATCCGGATTCAGTCCCCATAACGTCATGTGTCCTGCACCGCAGGCCAGACTGACCGCTAATACCACCCCATTCGCCAGTAAAAAACCGCGGATAAACAGCACAACACGCTGTTTGTCTGTCAGAAAGAACAGAGCCAGCGGCAGCACATACAGCAGTTTCATATATTTGCGGGTCATCACCGGGCCATAGTCATGGCTGTGGGTCAGCAGAGAGAGCGCCAGCAAAGCAAACATCAGGGCGGGCAGCCATATCAGCGGCTGCCGGAGCAGCGGTACTGTGAAACGGAAATCCCGGCGTTGCAGCAGGCAGATAATAACCAGTCCCAGCGCGGTATTCATCATTGCATTGGACACCGGCAGTGAGATACCGAGCAGAAATGCGGTGATCCCGGGTAACTGAAAATGGCTTTTGGTAAAAAGCCGGACGACAGAACGGTATGTTAACAACGGCATAGTGACAGACCTTTTCCGGAAGACATTACGATATCGGGTTGTTTATTGTTTTTGCGGCGCGGCCGTATTGCCGGCCATGTCTGCCAGACAATCGTCAGCCGCCCGTATGACCGCCTGTGGCGGAATGGCATCCGGATAACGTTCATCTGTACCGGTGTTTACATCACCGGGGGCCGGCAGTTGCCGGTAATCACCGGCCCATAATAACGTGTGCGGCGCATTCCACGGATACCACTGATTCAGGTTAGTCGGACCAAACAAAACAACAGATGGTATTTTCAGCGCTGCGGCCATATGCATCGGTACGGAATCCACACCGATGAACAGATCAGCCCCGGAGATGAGGAGAGCCAGGTCAGGTAACTCCGTGCGCCCGCACAAATCCACAACACGCTCCGGTTGTGTCACCGCTGACAGGATTTCCTGTATGATATTATGCTCATCCGGTGACGGTCCGCCGGTCAGCACGACTTGTTTGCCGAGATGTGTCAGATGATTAATGACCCGGACAAAATATGACGGGGACCAGGTTTTAAATGCCCAGCGGGCGGCCGGCTGGATCAGGACATAGTGCTTCAGATGGTATTGCTGCTGCAGTTGTCTGACCAGCCATTCATGCTCTGTCCCCCAGAACAGGCTGACCGTCGTATTCACACGGGAAAATCCCAGCGGGGCCAGGATACTGAGATGGTTCAGTACCGTATGGCGGACTGCCTGCTGTGAGGTATCGACCAGCGCGGAATGACAGTACCGCCACAGAAAATGATGACGCTTTTTCCGGCTGAACCCGATACTGAATGCCGGTCTGAGGCCGAGACAATAAAGGGCAGCCCGCCACTGATCAGATAAATTGAGAACCAGGTCGTAATGCCACTGCTTCAGATTGCGCCACAGAACCTTTTCTCCCCGGTATTGTGACCGGATACCGTTATGTTTCAGGCTGCGGTCGACCGTATAGACAGAATAAATATCCCGGTTACCGGTCAGTATGGTTTCAGTTCCCTTATAAACCAGAATATCAATGAAAGCCTGCGGATAATGCTGCTTCAGTGTCCGTATTAAAGGGGTGGTTAGCAGTACATCTCCAATGTGCTGTAACCGTATCACCAGAATGTGCTTTATTTCCTGTCCGGACGGAAATGCCCGGCCTGAAAACGCTGTTTCAGGCATCGCCTGAATATCACTTTCCGTTTCTGTCTGTATCTTCATCACTGTTTCTCTGATGGCCGGCATGCTCTGCAGCCTGTTTCATAAATTGCTGGGGAACCGTTGCCTTATCTGCAGCAGCAGGATGGTGAAGACATCAGCCCGCAGGAAATACTCTACAACAATCGATCGTTTATATCTATCAAATAAATAATATCGATCGTTTATATCGATCAATGACATGTCAGATACCGGCTGAATTGCTCCCCGGGCTTTGTATATGGCACTGATTTTAATGATGGATACCGGCTGATGTATTCTACCGGCAGTATGTGCCGGATTACGGATATCATTCTGAAAGCGGTTAGCAGACATTTTCCTGCGGGAACAACCTGTTATGGTACCGTGCAGCTATATTGAGGAGTCACCCACTCCGGGAAGACCGGCAAAGGGCCGGTGATTTTTCTGAAATGACGGAACTGACCGGGGTAATACGGTAAACCGGGGCTGAAAGAAAAAACGCCCGGATACCGGGCGTAAAAAAGTCGTTCAACAGGTAATAACGTTAACAGTCTGTTTGTGATGAAACAGCGGAAACAATATACCCGCAGCCGGTAATTAAACTGTGAGTTGAATCGCGCAAACAACATTTTAAAATACCACCGGCAAAGAACAGCCCTCCCAAAGGAGGGCTGAGAGATGAACGGCAGATAATGACTTTATTGTTACGGTCAGTTTTTTACAATTTTTCTCACCCGTAATGTACAGAAGACAGTTATACAAAATCCGTAGCCCGCAGAAGATGATATCTTTGGTTTATTCCGGTGTTCAGCAGCCGTTTAGGTTATTCAGGTGTTCAGGCCCGCTGCGGGCAAAAGAACCCGGATTTACTTTTTTGCGGCAGCGCTTTATCGGCAGGGAGGCAGGATTTCCAGCGTGGTGCCATTATCTGAGGTTAAATAACGGGCAGAACTGTCCGGACTGTAAATCAGGCGCTGGGGACCACGAAAACCCCGTACACTATAAATATCGGCACTGAACCACCGGATGTTTTCCGGTAGTCCGCCACCGCGCCAGATATCCCCTCCCAGTAGTTTTTTGTTCAGTGCCCAGATACTCCACAATGAATCTTCAGCTTTACCGCTCCAGCCCAGTTTAACGGCCTGCTCTGTGGTAACATATTCAGCCGGTAATATGTTACCCCGGTTAAGGGTTTTTAGCAGAGCTGCCAGTTTTTTTTCATCTTTAATCATCACTTTATTTTTTTTCTCTAACTGCTGATTCACCCCCTTCACTACTGATTCACATTCAGGCAATTCAGCCCGAGCTGACTGCATAAATGATAAGGCCAATAATACTGTTGTTGTCAGATATAATTTATTTTCCATATTTTTCTCTTTCGTGGTTAAGGACCATCCGAACTTACTGTACTTTACGGAGAAAGAATACTTGTCAGTCTGTTATAATAAGTAACACAAACAGATCATATTTTTGTGGATATACTGCAAATTTCCTGATATCGGCAGTAGTATAGTTTTTTATATTATTTCAGTGTAATCCGGTATGCCGGTCATTTTTTCGTATGAACAAAATTGTCATAAGTCAAATAAAATTATGACATCACGGTAACACAACTATTACGTTACCGTGTGTCATACAGGATTAATTTCTGAACATGGAATTAAGAGTCAGCCACAGGTAAAAGAACGGATTCCCCTCAGTCCGGGAACACCTTCATGGCAGAGGATTTTGTCACCTCCGCAGTTCTGCCATACTCCGGGCTTTTCTGTATATTCAAATGCTCTTTAAAATGAAATAACCCGCTGAAAATATCACTGCCGGGCCCGGATAAAAAAAGACCACATCATTTCCTGATATGGTCATAAATAAATCAAGTATGTTTGGTTTAATACATCCATCCCAGCTTATCAGCGGGAATGAAGATAATAATAACAGTCTGTAATGACCTCAATTGAATTTTCTTCATTCTGCCATAGTGTACAGCGATACATAAGCGTTTATACCGTCTGTTTTTACCGGTAATTATGAGTAGCGTCCCGGTTATCATCCGTCATTTTTTTATAAGCCATTCCTGAACCATCCGGTAATGCGCAGTACGGAGCGCGGAGAGATAAACAATGACTGAGCACCATTTGCAGTACCTGCAGGATATGGCGACTATCGCAATAACTGATCACAGCAGCAGAACCAAAGGCCAGCCTGAAGCATTTGAGGGATTTGTATTGGCAAACACAACACGATATCTGCGCAGAAAACCTCCTGATATTACTGTGAATGGCAGAAGGGGAAACCGGGGAGGTATCCTGCGGGCTAATACACTATTCCGTGTTACTTCACCCGCCTGTTGACCGGGTTGACTATCAGAACTGTTTCTGGCGTGGGTAATTATGGAACCGGATGAGGAAGATCAGTCCTGGCTGTTGTATTGCCATGGTAAAGAACTGAAATTCTCCCACCAGACCGTGATCACAGTCTATGCATGGAACGAAATGCAGGAACAGATTAAAAGGCCGTCAGGCATCGAAGAAAGTGAAGGAGTGACTCAGGGCGATGGTATGGTTGGCAGTGCAGGCCATCCGGAGCAGCATCTGACCACAGGCAGGTATTACGGCGGCTGGTGCTGCGCACTCAAGGCTGCGGTCGCAGAACGACATTACTAATTCAGATATTCCGGTCAGGGTCGGCAGACTCTGACGGCACACAGGTGAAAATGCACGCCAGCAAGGCACTCTCTGCGTTATTGGTGCAGCGTTCATTTCGTGGCTCCGTTGTTTTTTACCGGTGTGACGAATTATGGAAAGTCACGGCCAGAAACAACACGACAAGCGCGCCTCATCAGAATGGCATCGCCTCTTCTGATTCAACCGGCCGGAACGCTATTTGGATTTCAATTAGCCTTGCCGGAAGCTCTCCGAAAATCAGGACAACGACATCGGACAGAGTATTTCTGACAAGCTAAAATAATTTTTTCTTAGAATGCTCCGATGGAGTCATGCCTGCAATTACGACACTAACGCACAGCGTAGTGATGTGATCCTGCACGCTGCAATGTTCCCAGGCTTTCCATCGCGAAGCGCCTGTGTGACACTTTACCCGAAAAGCAGTACCTGCACAGAGACACAGGGAAGTGACCTAACCTGTTGTCTCACAAGCCTAATCACCGGCCGTATCACTCATCGAAAAGCAGGACAGCGGATATTTTTTATTTCCTGTATTACCCTGTATGTTTGTTATACCTCTTTGTAGCCCGATACTGCACAGGAGCGCTTTAGTATCTGTTACATCGTTGGTAACAAGAATAAAACTTCTTAGAAAAAAGATTAATATAAGTGGAATGCCTCCCCCTGGATTGAAGCATAGGTTAAATATTCATCCGGATCTCTAAACATAGTGAATCCCATGTAATATAAATTATTACGTTGCAGCAACTATCATACTCCGCACTAAAAGCAATTTTAAACCTCGCGCTCACGGTTTTTTTTGTTATCCTGTATTTATTGACACTTTGCACGAGTATGGGACAGGACAACAATGAAACGTAAGTCAGTTCCCCCGCCGGTAGCTACGACGATCACTGTTATTTTTCTGATGACTATCTCATTTATTCTTGGTGCTGCGCTTACTAAGACGACAGACTTTGATCCTATAGAGCAAACGAAAGTAAATGTTTCCAATTTCCTCTCATATCCCAGTGCAGCAGAATTTAAAAATATGACTTATTTCTTCAATAAGAAGACCGGGGCTGGAGGAGATTTAGGTTACATTTGCGGTGAAGTTTTCACGTTTGATAAGGAAGAGCTACCCGCAGGATTCAGGCGATTCGTAGTAAAAGTATATGAGCCGCCCAAGGGGCTGACGCTTCTCTCTTTCCCTGTTATTGAGGACGGAGATGATATGTTTTTATCTGGCAGGACAGGTGAAATCTGGGATATGTTCTGTCATAACAATCAAAACGAATATTCACAATGAAAATGATAGCCTCTGGTTTCCCGGGCGGTTTAGAGCCTCATGAACCAGACGCTTTTATAAACTGCATCTGGTATGCTTATCCAAAAAGATCATTGGTTCTATCAGTTTCGCCATGGAAAGTTCACCAATGCTTTTTATCAGCCTCTGAATTAATTGCATCGTATGCCTATGCAGCGAGGAAACTATTGTGCGCACTGACTACACTAACAAAGAAAATCTTAAAGAACTTCTTAACACAATTGATCCCTGGAATGAAAGTCCGACGTGGCTGAACAACCTTCATCCATTCCTCATTGAGGTCAGTCAGGCGGATTTAGAAACACGCTCGTCTTATGAGTTTCAACAGCGATTGTGGAGGCAGAATCCAATCAGCAACGCTGGGCAGGGAGCAATAGATGTCAGTAAAGCGATTGCGGACAATACCTTTCGCCATTGGGTAGCAGAAAAATCAATGGAATCACTGGATGACAAAAGTCCAGATGACTGCGCAATTTGGCTGGATGACTTTTATCACGACCTTCTAAAGAATATTCGCCCGTTCACTACAGCAACTCCTTATTTGCTGGTCATGCGGGCTCTGGCTGCATTTTGGCCTCGCAAGCTAACGAGCGTGAGTAGTTCTACGCCAGCATATGAAATCGCCAGGATATGGTTTGGCAATGTGCAGTTAAACATAGTGAGATTGCAGCTGGAGATAACCAAGCACATGAATGAATTGCTTGGGGAGCCGGGGGAGGATTTAAGGGAAGTTGCAGCACGAATGACTTTACCGTGGCTATCGTTAGTAACGGTTCGCCAGAATGAAGACAGCGGCCAGCCGGAAGCTCTGAGTAAAACCGGAGAGATTACCCTGCAGCATCAACCTGCCGAACAACGTCGTAAAGGACTAACGTCACTTAAAGGCGGTCTGAGTACTATCAAAAGTGTGCTGTATTTTTTAGAGGTACCTAAATCACGCAATGATTTAATTGATTTTCTACAGGAAGAATTTCCTGAATCAAAAAGCAGCACTCTGAATACCATTATCAGCATCCTCAGCAACGAATTCTTTGTGATTGAAAAAGAGGGGGATATATTTAGCCTCTCCTCCCGTGGGGTAGCGTTTCTCCGAACGCAGGATCCACAAGAACTAATCCCGGTAATGATCACGCATATACTGGGTGTGGATCATGTACTGTGTGCGATGAAAGACGGAAGCAAAAGTTTTACGCAGTTATTGCTTTTACTCCGCAAAGTTCATTTTGGATGGACCTCAGAAACAGTACCCCGTTCAATACTAAGCTGGCTTATTCAACTCGGCTTAGTTAAAAAGGACGAAATGAAAACCTTCAGTCTTACGGAGGAAGGCCTTGGATGGGCTAACCGCATTACGTGGCAGCCCGAATTCTTACCTCAAGCGCCTATCATTGAAACAGACCTGGACGTGGAAGAGATTTCACCTGTGATCAGTGTTAATTATCTTAAAATAAATGCCATCATCAATGACGTGATAAAAGATAGTGCATTCCGGAAACGTCAGGTTGAGCAACTTCATTTGGGACTTTGGGCACACAAACAGCGGCACTTCGCAATACTGGCCGGTCTTTCAGGATCGGGTAAAACACAACTCGCGCTGAGATACGCTCAGTCGCTAAGCACTCATCACCCTGCCCCTTCCTCTGATAAAGAGAAAAAAACTTGGTTTGTTCAACCCGTACAACCCGGTTGGTACGACCCATCTGCACTTCTGGGCTATATAAACCCTCTGAGACCAGAAAGTTATACCCGTACCCCGTTACTGAACTTTTTGCTGAAAGCGGCTAATTCACCAGAAATCCCGTTCGTCGTTATACTCGATGAAATGAATCTCTCGCACCCGGAGCATTATTTCGCGCCCTTCCTATCTGCGATGGAATCAGGAACACAAATAATGCTTCACAGTGAAGGCGATATGTTTGATGGTGTGCCCGCTCGCCTGCATTATCCTTCTAATGTCGCTTTTATCGGAACATTGAACATGGATGAAACAACGCTTAACCTATCTGATAAAGTGCTTGACCGAGCTTGGACTATGGAGTTTTGGGAGATCGACCTGAAAAATTTCCCAAGATGGGGTAGCTACGGACTCAGTGCAGAAGAACAGGATTACATTAGGGATGTTTTAACTTCGCTGATGGATTACTTAAAGCCTGAGCGCCTGCACTTTGGTTGGCGCACCGTAGAAGATGTGCTCAGTCACATTTCACTTGCACGACAGCTGACTTCTTTCAATCTTATAGATGCCCTTGATGATGTCATTTATGCACGCGTTTTGCCTAAGCTTCGTGGCTCAGATAGTGTTCGTCTGAGAAAAATGCTTCATGACTGTTATGCCCTCTGCCTGAAACTCAACTTACCACGGTGTGCAAATAAACTAATATCCTTATCTGCTGACCTGGAGGATGCAGGTATGATGAGGTTCTGGCGCTGATATGAGACTTAGGGTTTGGGAGGAAGAAGATCGCAGCGCAGCCCCCACTGCAGTGCTGGATATAGCAAACCAGCCTATAGAGGGGTTTTCAGAACACCGCAGGTACCTTATCGAATGCCCGGAAGATCTGCAGTCATCGCAGCTTTATGTTGATGATGTCTGCCTGCAGAAAATACCCGGTTATTGGATATGGCAGCCGGGTTTCTACGCAGGAGAAGTTGATCTTGAACTAATCCTTGGCGATCAGACCACCATTATAAGCTGGCGTGTCGATGTGAGTAATGACCCGGATAAAAGTGGTAAGCAATCTTGGCAACAATTTATTCAGGATATTATTGATTTTGACAGTATAAGACTTGTGGGAAGTGAACCCGGCCAACATCAGTTGGGTGGCATTTCACGCTTTGCTGGGGTATGGCTACGTTACGCACGAATCAGGCAGTTCTTTCCGCGCTATGCTGAAGGATTAAAAGCCGTCCTTCTAAACCCGGTTCAAGGCTATGAACAACAAACTCAACGGTATACGCTGGGAAGATTGAAAAAGCTCACTCTATCTACTGTGCAGCAACTCATTCAACATGCCGATTTATTAACCAGGACGGGAGTTAATACCAGTTCCACCCTCAGAGATATTCAACATCTGCAGGTACAGGCGACTCATACAAATAACACTTGGGACGCACCGGCAAATCGCCAGCTCAAATTCCAGTTAAATTTAATAAATCGACGAGTAACACAGGTTCTCACTGACCTGAAACGTGAACTGAAGATAACAGTTAACGAAAACTCCGGCACCAGAACCAGCCTGAAAGAGAGACTAACTCGTAGAATTAATCATCTAACAATAATCAGAAAACACTTGCGGAATGTCGCCAAGCAACTGCCCTTTTCAGCCACAGATTCTGGAAAATCCTATGGGGTAGATTTCGATTCTGTGGTCGGACATCCTCACTACCAATTAACATGGCGCATGGGGGTAAGATTACTGCGAGATGGTATATCTGAACTAGTCAGTGATGAGAGCCATTATCTTATACCCAGTTGGGAAATCTATGAAGTCTGGTGCTTTATTGCCTTAACAAATGGCCTGAAGCGAAAGTTTCCATATATGAAATGGAATTTGTCTCAGCACTCCGGAAGACTCACATTTCGCGCAAGACACGAAGGTCTCAATATTAAGCTGCATAATCAAAAATCATTCCGCGCAATATTGCATAGACCTTCACTGGATCCTGATGTTCCCCATTCCATCAGTGGAATGCGTCGGCCTGATTTAGTATTGGAAGTGGAAAACTCTGGAATGACTCAGTTTATTTGCCTGGACAGTAAGTACACGTCACGAAGCAAACGTATTCTTGAAGAGATGGCATCAGCTCATATTTATCATGACAGCCTAAGATGGCAGCGAAAACGTCCCGTGCTTTCGTTGCTGCTGGTCCCCCGTAATGAATATCTTGCTGAACTGGAATCCGAATCTTGGTGGCAGGAGCATCAGACCGGTTGTTTTACAATGCAAAATGTTGAGAGTTCAAGCCACTTGCTAGACAGGTTATGGGCGCATCTAAGGATAAACTGAATATTTATTCTAAACAATCAATTCAGATAGTGTGTAAGTATTCCGGAAAAAAGCACCATTCATTTTCAGTGATTTTGAGTATGTCCTGTTGAATAACCTGCACGCTAAAATGATAATACTGCGGACGTGTTATGCACATGGAAGGATAAATTTCCGTCAGTCACGATTCTGACCCAAAAAAATCAGGGCGTGTCAGTGGTACGAAATATCGGATTTGCACTGGCTGATCTCTTTCCTTTCTTCAGTACCAGTAATTTTAGGTTTTATCTCGAAAGGATTCCTGCTGCTTAATTTAAAAAAAATACGTAAGTGGTAATTGATTGTGCCATTTAATAGAGAGGATTAATTTATAATAAATAAGATTGAATTTTATTTGTTATAATAACTTAACTTTATCTGCCTTGTTTTTATATATTGCCCGGGCAAATAATATAATGATTTTTGGTGTATTTTTTATTATTAGCTGGGTTTTTGGTTATTCATAGGCTATATATGAATAGCGATTTTTATTTATTATCTGATTTAACGACATTTTTTACGTGCCCTGAGCATGGCAAACCTTCTGCAGGCATCCGTATCAAAATTGATTTTATTTTTATGGCACCAGGAATAAACTTCAAGCACTTCGGCGTGAATTTTCATTACCTGAAGGCCCTGTCTTTCGGCCTGGGAGATAAACAGGCTGGTCTGGCTGAGCCATGCTGTATAGCTGCGGGGTAATTCATTTGCATCCGTTAGTGCATGCAGGTAAGACAGGTACTGGTTTTTATTTTTGAACCATAAAATACCTACAGTCTCGTTATCCATACAGTTTTCTCTGCTCATGGGTATAGTGCAGACAGTATATCAGAAGTCCAATCTGATAATTGAGACGTGGACGTAAAAATGATCACTATAGTTACTGTTAAAAATTCTATCAGAGGGTGCTGATAACTATATCCTGCTCCGGAGCTGCAGTTGGTGAGTATTTTTACCATCAAAGGCAGATGATTTGGCAAAGACATCATAGTGTGAGCGTCTTATCAGCAGTGAAGACTATTACCAGTGAACCAGAGAGATGTCACCTGACTACTGTATGCCGCGCTGGTGAAGGTCAGACCGGACATCTGGCTGCCTTTCCGTGTGGGGCCGAATTTTGGTTATGAGTCCGCTGAACCCGTTACATATGTCGGTTATATCAGTAATCAGTCATATTTCTGTACCGGGAACTCAGGGATGCATCAGATGCATCAGATGTCTCAGATGTCTCAGTGACGATTCTTCCGGAGTTAATTACAGAGTTGATCTGTTTTCATCAAAAATAATCATTTACTGCGAGCATTATAAAATAATTGCGCAATGTAAATTCGCAGTATAATCCATTGGATTTTCATCATGTTTGCACTGTAGGTGTGTAAAATATATAAATATTACTTTACAAATTAGATGTGTATTCATGTCAGGAAAAAATATAATTCTTATTAATTAGTAAGATGAAAATGTCGGGGATTCTGACAATATCACCGGATTTACATATTGGGTTATTATTCCGGACGATTTTTTTATATGTTCTTTAAATTTTATTAACTCTTTATGTGACGTATTTTTAAGATTTAAATTTCAAATACTGTGTTTTTGGCATGATTAAATGTTAATTCCATTGCTTTTTTGCAGGAAAATTTTAAAATATAAAAAATAACAGTCATTATATTACTGTTATGCTGACACAATGATATATCGGCAGCTGCCGGCAAATGTTTAATTATATCTTATTGCTGCATTAATATTGCTGATAAACGCATTATACCTAACCCTAATTTTCGCCAGGTAATACCGTGATTAAAATAATAAAACCGCTGATTTTTGCCGTTGCCATGAGCACATCCGTAACAACATTTGCCGGAACGCCGGTATCAGAACAGGTCAGTGCCAACATGAATGTCTATCTGACTGTGCTGAAAGCCTGTACTGTTTCTGTCAGTGATATGAATTTCGGGGAGCAGTACAGCACAGCCGGTGATTTGGCTACGGATGCCACCGCGTCTGTCACCTGTACGCCGGGAACCGGCTATAAACTGACCGCGGATGCTGCTGATGACTATCTTCTTGACGACGGGCACGGGAACAAAGTGACTTATTCTCTGTTCACAGACCAGGCCGGAAAAGTACCGATGACAACCGGAATGGCAGAAACAGGTACCGGTACTGCCCAGCAGCTGAAAATTTACGGTAAGATTGCCTCAAATTCACTGCAGCAGGCACCTGCCGGTATTTATAAGGATACGGTTTCGATTCTGGTCGATTACTGATTACACTTTTCTGACCGGAAGATTAAAATACTGCCTGTTTTCCGGTCCCCGGTAACATTAATTTATGTTCAGACTCATACTGAAAACAGTCTGTCTGTCAGCTCTGCTGCTGACAACAGCATCAGCCGCAACGTTACAGGTTTACCCTGTTAATATTGATTTTTCACAGGATGAAAAAGTCAAAGCAGTCTATGTTTCCAATACCGGTGATACGCCGATTAATGCACAAATCCGGGTATTTCGCTGGCAGCAGCAGGGAAATGAAAATACACTTTCCGAAACAAAAGATATCATTGCCAGCCCCCCGCTGACAGATATTCCGCCGCAGCAACAACAGCTCATCCGGGTGATTATACCGGGAGATGTTGCATCAGAAGGAGAACAGGCTTACCGCCTGATTATTGATGAATTACCGGGAAATGATAACGCGGAAAATAACAGCGCGGTAAAATTTCTGCTCCGTTATTCGTTACCGGTTTTTATTCATACTCCGGATGCCCCGGTTGATCCCCGAAAAATGGATGTCCGCATTGATAATCATGTAAAGCCGGCAATGTTATTTATCCGTAACAATAATAAAAAACATATAAAATTAAGTGATGTATTTATCATCAATAACGGGAAAGAGCAGATTATTAATAAAGGACTGATGGGTTATGTGCTGGCTGACAGTCAGATGCAGTGGCCATTGCCGGATAATATCTCTGCAGGACAGACATTGAAAGTGACCATTAATGAGCAACCGGAACCTCACAGTCTCACTGTTTATCCTTATTAATTCAGGGGGATACCCGTCTGCGGTTTTCGCAGAATCCTCACCGCAGATCCTCTATCTTGATATTACTGTTAATCAGCGGACGTTACCTGAGCTTGTTCCTGTAAAAAAAGAGGGGGACATCTTTTGGTTGTCCGCCGGTGCAGAGCAGTCCCTGCAACTGAACAGCGGGGTATTTGTCAGGCAGGATGGCTGGCTGAAACTGTCTCCCCGGCAGGGGCTGATGCTGAATTATAATCCGCTGACCCAGTCACTTTCTGTCACCGCGGATGCAGACCTGCTTGCGGGGCATCAGAATGAACCGGCAGCCGGCCGGGGATTTTTACTGAAAGAGGATCAGATAGCACCGGTGATAAAAGGCGGTGTTATTAACTATGACCTGTTTGCCGGACGGGACAGATACAGCGACAGTATCAGTGCTTATACGGAAGCACGGTTGTTCGGGTATGGCAGCGGAAATTTTTCATCTTCATTTAACAGCCGGATTTACCGGGCGAATGATGCGGCGGACAGCCGGTTTACCCGTCTGATGACATCATGGACATACAGTAATGTCGACTCTTTAAATGTGGTGACGCTGGGAGACAGTATTACCGGGGGACAATCCTGGACAAACCGTGTAAGGTTCGGTGGTTTTCATGTTTCACATAATTATACTGTTCAACCTAATTTTAACACTGCATCACAGCCTGTTTACAGCGATACTGCGGTATTACCCTCAACGGCTGACTTATATATTGAGGGTATTAAAAGCAGCTCGCAGCGTATAGAACCCGGGCAATTCACATTAAATACGGCTCCTTATTTTTCCGGTGCGGGAAACGCCCGGTTAGTTATCACGGATATTAACGGGCAGCAGCAAAAAATTGATTTGGCTCTTTATAATACAAATCAGCTGTTGTCTTCCGGTTTGTTTACCTGGGATATCAGTGCCGGCTGGCTTCGTGATGATTACAGTGAACATTCGTTCAGTTATGACCCCCGTTTCATGATGACGGGTGACGGACGTTACGGATTAAGTGACCGGGTGACCCTGACTGCACACAGTGAGGTAAGCGGTGTGCTTCAGAACAGCGGTGCCGGTTATCACTGGCTGATATCCCCTTATTTTGGTGTATTCCGTGCAGATGCGGCATTCAGTCAGTATTCCGGTAATAACGGATTTCAGTGGGGTGCCGGCTGGCAGTGGAATAATCCGCGGTTCAGCATTTCTGTTGATCATCAGCAGTTCAGCCGGGACTATGCGGATATTTCTGTTATGGCCGGAAACACACTGCCGGAAAAGTCCGGCAGTGTGTTTGTCAGCGGCACTTCTGACAGGGCCGGTACATTAGGCAGCGGCTGGATAACCCGGCAATACCCGTCAGCAAAAACACAGTATGCCAGCCTTTCCTGGTCCCGGACATGGTCTGATTTATTTACATTATCCGTTAATGCCACCCGGGAGCTGGGAGATCAGAACGATCAGGCACTTTATTTTATGATGAATATTCCTTTTTCCTCCGGGCACTATATTTCACTTCAGACCGGCTATGAAGATCACCGGTTCAGTCAGCAGATTCAGTATCAGAAAAGTCTTGTGCCGGATAAACCCGGCTGGGGCTGGGGAGTGTCATCCCGGACAGGGCGGGGTAACAGTTTTCATGCAGACCTGAGTCAGCGTAATAACATAAATGAATGGCAGCTTGGTTATAACCGGAATAACAGTCAGGACAGCTGGTTTGCGGCGGGGAATGGTGCAGTTGGCGTCCTGGAGGGACAGGTTTACCTGATGCGGTCGCTGGGTAATGCGTTTGCCGTTGCCGATACTGCGGGACTGCCGGATATCCCGGTATACCTGCAGAACGTCGAGGTTGGTAAAACAGATAAAAACGGTTTTTTACTGCTGAATGACCTGTATGGTTATGAACCGCAGAAAATCAGGATTAATGCTTTGTCACTTCCTGCCGATTACCGTATCAGGGATACAGAAAAAACGGTGATATTACGGGAAGGAACCGGAACACGGGTGATGTTTAATGTGTACCGGACACACGCAATATTATTGAATGTTAAATTAAAAAACGGACAGCCTCTGCCGTTTGCGTCAGCAGTCACAACAAAAAACAGAACACAAAAAACGGTTGTCGGCTATGACAGCCGGATTTATCTGGAGTCATGGGAGCCGGGGCAGCAGATTAATGTCACCTGGCCGGAAGGACAGTGTGATATTCTGATACCGGAAACAATACGAAGCTCTGCCGCTTTTACTGAGGAAAATGCAGTATGCTTATAAAGAACAGCCTGCCGGTTTTACTCTGTCTGATTTCTTTTTCACCGCCGTTGTCTGCCGGCAGTAACTGCTGGAACGGCGGTCCCGCTGATTTCAATTTTGGTGCCGGTACCCAGGGGCAGGGGAATACAACAACCGGTAAAGTGGTTTTTACCTGCAACAACTACGAAAGCACAGCCCGGTATATACGTGCCTGTCTGCGTCTGCAGGACGAAGCCCCGTTATCCATGCGGACAAACAGCTATCCTGCATATCAGCTTTTTTTTAATATTTATCCGCTGAATGATCAGAGTGCACCTCTGAGCCGTTCAGCACAACAGTATGCACAGATTGATTATACTCTGCCGCCGTCATCCACGCAGGAAGCATATTTTAATCTGTCTGCAAAAATAATACCGGATCAGACATCACTGGCAGCGCAGTCTTATTATAATTATAACTTTATGGCCGTCATTAAATTTATGGCTGCGGAAAAGCCGGAGCAGTTACCGGTCTGCAATGCGATGCCGGACACCAATATACGGACGGCACCGATGTCGGCCCGAACGGAAATCAGACAGGGATGTCGTATAGACAGGGTCAGTGATATGAATTTTGGCGCACTGTCTCCGGTCAGCGGGAAACAATTATCATCAAAAACCACAGCGACAATCACAGCGCAATGTCCGGCAGGAACGGCATTTTTTCTGGGGCTGGGGTCAGGATTACATTATAAAGATAACAGCCGGCACCTTTGTGACGGGAAAAGCTGTGTTATCTATCAGCTTTATCAGGATGCGGCAGGCTCAGCGCCGTGGGGGGACTCTGTTCATGTGAATACCGTGAGTATGGTATCTGATACCGGAAGCAGTCAGAGTGCTACAGTGTATGGCGTTATTCCGCAGCAGAACTGGCCGGATGCCGGGACATATACAGACACAGTGGTGGTAACCTTATTTTATTAAATAAATACACTGACCGGAAATATTATCATCAACTATTCTGAGTCATTATCGGTTTACCGTATTATTTTAATGTTATGACCGGTTGTTATTATGGACGTGGTTAGTAAGTGGGTGAAGAATAACTGTATTAATTGGAAATATGCAAAGTACAGTTTTATTATTTTTATCTGATATGTTGAACGTATTATTTTCGCTGATTCATGAGGCATGTGAGTGGTACCCGGTAAAAAACCGGCTCAGAAAATTTACCATATGATGAAACGTTAAAAAATTTCAGAAAGACACCTGAAAATATAAAAATCACATCAACAGACACCGGATAGTGTTAATTAACGATCTGGTGTTGAAATGAGTCTTTTCTGGTGAACGGGGTATTCTGGCATTTGTTTTCCGGATGTGGTATGCCTGCATTCTGCAGGCAAAAAATGAAACAACAGCGGACAAAAGACAGTATTTAGTAAACGTAAAAATCAGCGTACCGATACAGATTGTCGGTGGGCGGAATCCGCCCTGTACCGTTCTGCTCCGGCAACTTTTGCTGTTGAGTTGCTGCTGCCTGATTGCCCTGAGATATTTTGTAAAAATCAAGAGCTGGTTGCAGAAATATACAGTGACTCTGAATCAGGAGCGGGAAAAACGCGCTGCTTAAATTAACCGGGGGACAACCCGCTATTTTGGTACTTACCGTATAGTTATTTTCACTACACAAGTTAAGGGCGTGGTTAATGGCAAGTATAGAAACAGTAAGAGAAATGGTACAGTCACTTGTTGCTGAATTAAATAGCAACCTAAAATCAACGGGATATCGGGTGATGTTTCATCAACAGAGTGTCAGTAAGGGTAATATGAGCCTTTTTGTGGATCCTCAGTCAGGCAGGAATAAACAGCGTCTATATATTCATCCGGCAACAAAATACGGGCAATACAAAATAGTTCTCAGCGGTGTGACTCTGGCAGCGCGACAAAAAGAATTTGAGCGAATCTTCGGCAAAAAATGCGACGGTTATGCTCATCCGGCGTCAACATGTCCTTACTGGTATATCGACGACCCGGCATTGGTAAAAACATCCGCATACCTTTATATCCGCTCTTTTATACAGCTCAGTCCAAAAGTGGATTGAGTCTGAGGCTTTCCGGTAACTAAGCCATTTTAAATGACTCTGAAGTGTCTTTAAGACTGGGCGATTCCTTCGTCCTGCGCCGTTCAGGTACTGATAACATTTCAACTATCTTATTATTTTGGCTGGTGTTAAACATGGTTCTAAGACAGCCCCTATTTTAAGAGAGACTAAGTGTCTGGTGACCTATCTGGCTAATCTGCAAATGCAGAAAATATTCCGTATGACCACTTCGCTATATATTAAAAATGAATAATATATAGCGAAGTCTGACTTGTTGTCAGCAGACCTCTCCCTATAATCGTTTCATTAATAACAACATTTGGAGTAATTATGAAATTAGCATTTCCGGGACGCCTGGCTCTGATGGGGATGATGGCGATTGCATTTGTGGCAGGGACCAGTGTGAAGGGTTATGCAGATGAAGGTCTGTTAAACAAAGTCAAAGAGCGCGGTACACTATTGGTAGGCCTGGAAGGGACTTACCCGCCGTTTAGTTTTCAGGGAGACGATGGAAAACTCACCGGATTTGAAGTGGAGTTCGCAGAAGAACTGGCGAAACACCTCGGTGTAAAAGCCTCGCTGAAACCAACCAAATGGGACGGTATGCTGGCGTCACTGGATTCCAAACGTATTGATGTGGTTATCAACCAGGCCACCATCTCAGGTGAACGTAAGAAAAAATATGATTTCTCAACGCCTTATACTATCTCAGGTATTCAGGCTTTGGTAAAGAAAGGTGATGAGAGTAATATTAATACGGCAACTGACCTGGAAGGTAAGAAGGTAGGTGTCGGTCTGGGGTCAAACTACGAAGAATGGTTGCGCCAGAATGTACAGGGTGTCGATATCCGCACCTATGATGATGACCCGACGAAATATCAGGATCTGCGTGTAGGTCGTATTGATGCCATTTTGGTAGACCGCCTGGCTGCATTGGATTTGATTAAGAAAACCAAAGATACGCTGGTCATTACCGGAGAGCCATTTTCCCGTCAGGAAGCGGGTGTACTGCTGCGTAAAGGCAACGAAGATTTGCTTAATGCCGTTGATAGTGCCATTAGCGATATGCAAAAAGATGGTACGCTGAAATCCCTGTCAGATAAATGGTTTGGTACGGATGTGACTAAGTAATCAACGTAATTACAAAAAAGGCACTTTAATATGGCGCCTTTTTTATTTCATCCGTTTGAACGTGCGTAACAAAAAGAATATCAAAATAATGAATAGCGGAGGCGTTATGCTATTGCATAATTAAATGAGGTTCTCACTCTCAGAATTCATTGATAAGTTGCCCGAATATCTGCCGCGTTTATCCTGTTATTCTGGCCGCGATATTTTATTAAACGGAATATTGATACAGGCAGTATGGCGGCGGTAAAGGTGCAGGCTCGTCCGGAGGATAACCAGCCAGGGGAGTGCGCGCGATGGCAGACCCGGTTTGCAGTATTAGCCTGAAGTGCCCCAAAAATGTAAGTCAGGCTCTCTTTATTCATACTGATGACGGCTCCGGCGTTACTTGCCTGTTGTAATGCCTCTAATAGAAAAATACCCATGCAAGAAAGTATCCAACTGATTATTGAATCTTTACCACATTTGCTTAAAGGTGCAGTATTTACGCTCGAGCTAAGTATTGGCGGCATGTTTTTCGGCCTGCTGCTGGGCTTTATTCTCGCGCTGATGCGTATGTCGTCCCGGTTGTCTGTTCGCTGGCTGGCACGTTTTTATATTTCCATTTTTCGCGGTACGCCACTGATTGCCCAACTTTTTATGATCTACTACGGCCTGCCGCAGTTTGGTATTGAGCTGAACCCGGTCCCTGCAGCGATGATTGGCCTGTCACTCAATACCGCCGCTTACACCTCGGAAACACTGCGGGCAGCCATCTTTTCTATCGACAAAGGTCAGTGGGAAGCCGCTGCAAGCATCGGTATGACACGATGGCAGACGTTACACCGGGCTATTCTGCCGCAGGCTGTCCGTGTGGCTTTGCCGCCGCTGAGTAATAGTTTTATCAGCCTGGTGAAAGATACGTCCCTGGCTGCGACTATTCAGGTACCGGAATTATTCCGTCAGGCACAGTTGATTACTTCGCGGACGATGGAAGTTTTCACCATGTATCTGGCAGCATCGCTGATCTACTGGGTGATGGCGACGGTACTTTCCACTATGCAGAATTATTTTGAAGAGCGGCTTAACCGCCAGGAGAGACAGCCGAAATGAATGCTGTTGAAGTTAAAAATCTGGTGAAAAAATTTCACAGCCAGACGGTGTTGCACCATATTGATCTCAAGGTGAAATCCGGTGAGGTGGTGGCGATTATTGGTCCCAGCGGTTCCGGTAAAACAACATTGCTGCGCAGTATTAATTTGCTGGAACAACCTGAGGCCGGCACTATCAGTGTGGGTGATATTACCATAGACACCCTGGGTTCGTTAAACCGGCAAAAAGGGTTAATTCGTCAGTTGCGCCAACATGTGGGATTCGTATTTCAGAACTTTAATCTGTTTCCTCACCGTACCGTGCTGGAGAACATTATTGAGGGGCCGGTGATTGTGAAAGGTGAACTCAAAACCGCAGCGACAGTATCAGCGCGGGAACTGCTGGCGAAGGTCGGACTGACCGGGAAAGAAACCAGTTACCCGCGTAGTTTATCCGGCGGGCAGCAGCAGCGTGTGGCCATAGCCCGGGCACTGGCTATGCGGCCGGAAGTGATTTTGTTTGATGAGCCGACTTCTGCGCTCGACCCTGAGCTGGTGGGGGAGGTTCTCAGTACGATACGTCAACTGGCACAGGAGAAACGCACGATGATCATTGTGACTCATGAAATGAGCTTTGCGCGTGATGTGGCTGACCGGGTGATATTTATGGATTCGGGGCGCATTGTGGAGCAGGGAACAGCCAGGCAGTTATTTACCAATCCTGAGCAACCACGTACGCGTCAGTTCCTTGAGAAGTTTCTGACTCAATAAGTACTCTTTCCCGGGTTCCCGTTTCTGTGTTTTTTTACCCGGCAGTTGCTGATGTTCACAGTGCTGTTTGTTGACGGCGGCCAGTTTAGATACCGGTGCAACATCTTCACCGGACTTCAGGGGCGGTCTGATAGTTCTGAAACTACTTTTTATTATAAGAGGAATAAGGTGTCTGGTAATTCAGTTGCTCAGTCTGACTAATTGACTAATATCTGTCTGTAGTTAACAGATTTGTTTTACTGCATTATAATTATGAAGTTGAATAAACCTCACTTTAAGATGAAATTAATTCCGCATCCTGTTCAGGGGGCAATGATATATTGAAACACTAACTTTAAATATAGACGGAAGGTCATAACATGGCAACTTTCACCCCTCCATTCAGAGCTGATGTTGTTGGCAGCTATCTTCGCCCTGAATATTTACATACGGCGAGATATAATTTCACTAAAGGTGAAATATCCCGGGATGAACTTGAGCTTATTGAAAATAAAGCAATTATTGAATTGATCGGGAAACAAAAAGCAGCAGGACTATCAGTTATTACAGATGGTGAGTTTCGTCGTAGTTGGTGGCATTTAGATTTTATGTGGGGTCTGAGCGGAGTTGAAAAATCAACTCTGTCAAAAGGATATGAATTTAATGGACTTGAGACAAAGCCTGAAACCGCTCGTCTGACCGGTAAAATAAGTGGGATCAACCACCCTTTTATCCGGCATTTTAAATTTTTACTGCCTTTTGCGGAGGGAGATATTATCCCCCGCCTGACGATTCCGGCCCCGGCTCAATTTTTTAAAGAACTATATCGGCCTGAAAATATAGAAAGTACTCGACAATTTTACCCTGAGACAGAGGAATTGGTTAGTGACATTGCTAAGGCATATCAGACCTTTATTGTTGAATTATATCAGGCGGGGTGTCGTAATCTTCAACTCGATGATTGTACATGGGGTATGATGGTTGATTCACGCTACCACAATTCAGGAATTGCCGAAAAAGAGCAAGGCTTAAGCTGTAATTGTCATTCAAATCAAACAATTATCAGTGATAATTTAAAAACTTTAGCTGAAACATTACTGATATTGAATAACCAGGCTATTTTAAATGCGCCGGATGACCTTGTTTTGACAACACATGTCTGCCGCGGAAATTATCGTTCAGCATGGGCGGCAAGCGGAGGTTATGAGCCTATTGCCGAAGTCCTTTTTGGCCGTGAAAATGTATCAGCTTACTATCTTGAGTTTGATACTGACCGGGCCGGTGATTTCTCACCTTTAATACACGTTACTCAGGGTAAAAAAGTTGTTCTTGGCCTCATATCATCAAAAACAGGAAAGCTTGAAAATAAAGCTGAAGTTATCGCCCGTATTTATGAGGCAGCCAAATACCTTCCATTAGATCAATTATGTTTAAGTACACAATGTGGTTTTGCATCTACAGAAGAAGGGAATGCGTTATCCGAGCAACAGCAATGGGACAAAATAGCGTTGGTGAGAGAAATTGCCAAAGAGGTTTGGCCGGATAATTAAGTATGACCTGGTCAGTCTTACTCATAAATAATTGGAACATGTTATTTAAACTGCACTGGACTGACCCGCCTTACCTGACATTCCTGCCATCATGACGAGGTCAGTTCAAAAGCCTCCGGAATGGTGGCGGCGAATTTGTCCTGATACTATTTATTAATATTAAAAACTGATATCCGGCTTTCCGAAGTGAAATGCTACTCCCGGTTTAAAACGTTCCCTTTTCCGGTATCCCCTGGTTTTTATTCTCAGCAACCTGATCTTACTGTTAAGAGCCCCGGTATTCAGTACCCCGCAGAGCCTTTTCGCTATTGTTTTTGCCACATTTTTCATTATCGTAATATTATTGCCCGGATTACTGACAACAGAAAGAAAGCTATAAAAGGTATAATATATTGGTGATGAAAAACGGACTTTTATGAATTGTCCTGTGGGCGTTACCATACTGTCCACAAACCGGTGTCTGGTTTTTGAACCGATGGTAATCAGTCCGTTTTGTACCACGGATATCTTCAGTGAAATATTGTTTGCCTGTAATGGGTGTTTTTCGGACAGACATGGCATTGAATGTGTTACCGGCAGAAAAAAACATTTTTCGCTGATTGTGCTCTTGTATTACTCATTAACTTAATTATGATGTCTGTACCCTGAGGTACAGGAAAATATAGAAAACTGTATGGATAATAAAATAGCAGGTATCATATGGTTTAAAAACAAAAACTAATACCAGTTCTTATCTGAACGTACTGACAGATGTGGATAAATTGCAGTGGAGTTATAATGCGTAGCTGATAAAAACCAACTGGCTGATATTTCATGCTGAAGTTCAGGACTGGTGATAATAAAAATTTGTGCTGATGTACCTGAGGTTTTTTCCTTGTGTCATTTATCGCCAGCGGTATTGTAATCACCTAATTTATTTCCATGCCAGCTTTTGAACACCAGGACTTATTGACCACTTATTTTTTCATAAGTGTCGACAACGGCTAAAAAGTGATCCACTTATCATTACCACCAAAGGTCTAATATTGATCCACCTTGTTTACTCAGGATTTGCTTCAGCGATAATCCAGGCCTTACGTTTCTGTTTCAGTCGGTAGCTTTCTCCTTTTATCTGAACGATATGTGAGTGAATGTAATATTCTATCCAGCATTGCGGAGGCCATCGTTGCATCTCCGGCGTCTTTTTATCTGAATAAACTCATATTTTGACCGGTAATCGAGTGCATCAGAATAAAAATAAGACGGCAAGAATCAATTTTAATAATATGAACTACCGATAGTTTTTACACCCTCTCTTGTAAAGGCTCTTTTTTGCCCTGTCAGTTTCAGCTTTTCTTATTATTGATTATCCTGACTGAGTCTGCCTGTATCATAATCAGCCGACATATCTGAACAGACGGATGAACATAGTTATTGAATAAAGATTAATTCCACTGCAGAAATATAACTCACAGATAAAATACAAATGTAATTTGTATTAATTAAATTTAATAAATTATTTTTAATGTGGTGTTTTTTGTTAATTCACGACCATTGTCACAATGCCATAATAAAATTACGGTATTTTAATTAAAGAAGTTATGTCAGTTGCTTAACTGATTTATTTGTTGATGTAGTGTTTCTCTATTTTGGTGTTTGTTAATTATTTTGTTTTGCAGGTAGTCGGGATTTTATACAGGAGAGCCTGAATGATAAAAGTTAAACAGAAAGTATTAAATGAAATTATGATAAGAAATGAGAACCGGTGTGCTTTATTTAATCAGATAATCAAACGGATACTCATAGCCACCAAAAATAAGAATAAGAAAATCATAGTTAGTTGATAATCCAGTGTTGTCAGATGTTTTCATGAGAAATTTGTTTTTTATCCGCTGGCAATTGTTTGCCGGAAACAGTATGCCGCCGTTATACCAAAATGATTAAATTCTAAACTAAATACAGCGTCTGCCGATAATAACGTTACGCGATTTGAAAATAATACTGCGGATACAACCAAAGAATACCCGGGGATCCGTGTCAGATGGGCATAGCGGATGCTCCTGATATTATGTTGCATCCGGGGATACCGGAGAGATGGATTGTGAATAAGTTCAAAATCAGTACCAGGCTGACGGCCGGATTCGGGGTACTCATTATCTGCTCATTACTGATGATGATCAGCGGGATCTGGCAATTATGGCAGACGGACAAAAATGTACACAGGATGACGGCGTTTCCGGTATTGAAAGAGCGGATTGCGGCTGACTGGTATGTGGCTGTCAGTATCAGTACTCAGCGTGTTTCTGCACTTGCTCAGAGTACCGATAGTTCTCTGGGGGAGACCTTTGCAGGCGAGAACATTAAATCAGGTAAAGCGGTCTCTGAATTACTGAACAGGTTCAGCGAACTGGTAAATACGCCGGAGGAGGAACATTTTCTTACCAGACTTACTGATATCCGGGCTGCCTATATCCGGGTACGGGACGAAGTCACATCGGCAAACAGGAGAGGTGAGTATGATGTTGCCGGGCAACGGTATTCTGCAGATTTCATAACAGCCGCTCATGATTATCTGGGGATACTGAATGAGATTCGGGATTATCAGCGGGAAACGATCAGTCTGATGAAATCGGATATCGATAAAAAAACGACGGATGGTTATATTTTTCTCGGATTGCTGGGTTTTATCATTACCGTTGCCGGTTCTCTGATGGCATGGCGGCTGAGCCTCAGTATAGTCACGCCGCTTAACAGCGCGACGCGGCTGACCAAATCGGTTACTGAGGGTGACCTGACTGCAGAGGTCTGTATCCGTGGCAGGGATGAAACTGCCGGTCTGCTGCATTCAGTTCAGGAGATGACAGTCCGGCTGCGGGATATAGCCGGGAATGTCCGGCAGGGCGCCGCAGCAGTCTCCGGAGCGGCAACTCTGATGACGGAGGCAAATACGGAGCTGTCAGGAAGAACCGAAGAACAGTCTGCTGCACTGCAGGAATCTGCCGCGGCTATTGAGCAGCTGGCCTCAACGGTCAGGCGCAATGCAGATAATGCCGGTCATGCGGAGTTGCTGGTTAAAACAACGGCAGAGCAGGCCCGCTCCGGTGCTCAGCTGATGGAAAACGTGATTAAAACGATGCGGGATATTGAGTCTGCGTCGGACAAAATTGTGGATATTATCGCTGTTATTGACGGCATTGCTTTTCAGACGAATATACTGGCTCTTAATGCCGCAGTAGAAGCAGCCAGAGCTGGTGAGCAGGGGCGCGGATTTGCGGTGGTGGCCGGAGAAGTGCGTAATCTGGCACAGAAAAGCTCTGATTCTGCAAAAGAAATTAAAATGCTGATCGGTACTTCAGTACAAACGGTGGAAGCAGGACATATTCTGGTGGATAAAGCCGGAGAAGCGATGACAGAAATAGTCAGCAATATCCTGCAGGTAAGCGATTTGGTGACTGAAATTACAGATGCGGGACGAGAGCAGGCACAGGGAATCGACCAGATAAGTGTGGCAGTGAGCCAGATGGAACAGTCAACTCAGCAGAATGTATCGCTGGTCAGTGAAGCATCTTCAGCCATGTTGTCACTTCAGCAGCAGGCAGAACAACTGGAGCAGGTGGTCAGTATATTCCGGTTACCGGATGATTCCGGAATGGCTGGTGAAAAAAATGACGGATGATAACCTGGACAGTCACACATAATTGCCGGTAAAAACAGGCGGTATAAACGTTTATGTCGGTCTGCTGCATTCAATTCAGGAGATGATAGCACGGTTAAGGGATATACCCGACCTTCACACAGGCATTGTTGGTGCAGGTATTTATTCCTGCTCATCACCACCGCATGCAATCGATCCAGCCCGGTATCGTATCCGCGTCCGGGCCGGCTCTTGCCACGTTAGTGGTTCTCCCGGCATGTATTGCGGCATTCTCCGTAATATCCGCTTGTCTTTGCACAGCCTCGCTTGCGGCATGCAAGGGGTGTATGTGGTGGCATCATATAAAGCCGACTTATTATGAACAGGCCTTATGATTGGTTCCTGCCGTCTTTCACTCCTCATGACTCCGGCAACTGACATTGCGACCCGTATCGGTAATCACGCCGTGGATTCGTTGTTTTTTTTATTCTCCCTGTGCATTCACCGTATGAGATAAACGGGTCATGGTTAACACGGAGAGACCGCGGCAACATGGTGAATAAAAAAGCTCCGCAATTAAACGAGACGTTGATAATTTACTAATATTTCATTAGGTTAGTATTGAGTGGAATAAATACATCAGCCAGGACTAATCTGACACTTAATAACAATAAATATCTACACCATCCTTTGCGGCCTCAACACCTGGGGCTATTTTTTTATCTGATATATTTCATCAAATATTTTATATGAGATTAAACTCACAGTTTAATTTTTGTACTTATGTATACTTACGTTGCAATATCAACACCACAAATAACTCACAATAATATCGTTATCATGCAGTTCATCTCTCTGCCCTCGCCCCTCAGTGAGGGCTATTTTTTATCTGTCATATCTTTTTCAACTTCTTTTTATATGATTCAACTCACAGTTTAAAGCAAGTAACTGTGTATATTGAGAGATGGATTAACGTTCTGAAAAACGACCATAACGATAATATGATCTACTGATAGTTCACTTCATGCCCCTCTAACCTGGGGCTCTTTTTTTGTCTCTCTGCTTCAATCCTCGGTATTGCCCGCTTATCGTGACTTACCGTTTCGTTCAGCATCCGCTTTCCGGATATTCATGATGCTCCCCGGATTTTGACTGAAATTCCTTCCGTTTGTAATACCCGTTCACCGGGATCGTTCCGACAGTACAGATGACCCGGGCAATAATAGCCCGCTGATCCAGAGATAAAACGTCAAAAGCAGAGGTTATAAGCCCTCTGGTATATGCTCCGGGGCGGACTATTAGTTATACGTGCGTGTATTCCCCTTTGCGGAGTATTCCGTATGTTGGGTGACAGAGTAATGTTGCAACCGGATTATATATTTTAAACAGATTAAAGTGTGGTGGCTGCGGCATTATTCTGATAATCCTACCAGAGGCGGGAAAACAATAAAAAGAGCACGGTGATCGAATACAGATTAGGTAATGAGACTGTTGTATTCCAATGCTTTTATTGTTGCAGGTGGTAGGAGCAATTCAACCTTATGCGTTCTGCCGGTTTATCTGAATGATGGCGCAGGCAATTTAACGGAATACGTCATACCAATATGTCTTTGGCTTTGATCTGGTTGTGAAATAATAAAAAATGCAGGCTAAGGCCAATTTTTCCTGTGTTTTCCCGGAAAACCTCATGCACAGTTTAATCAACAGATTCGTCACATCACCCCCAACAAAAAGGCCGCAATTAGCAGCCTCAGTTAACTATCAGAAAATTATCCCTTAATATCTCCGATAAATTTGGCACTTATTGAAATTTGCATTTGCGGCATATCTTCAATATGTCCGGACAGCAAATAACCATTTCCGGACTCAGCCACATTTAAAATAAGATTAAATTTATCAATCTTTCCAAATACCGATGTTGCTGTTTTATCATGTCTTTCGACCATGAGAATAGCCTGGTTTCCGTTGACAGAGCCTCTATACACATATGCAAAGTCACCACCGTTAACGGTCCCATTTTTAACAACTACAGTGCCATTTCCAACGTCCCGCAGGTTACTTCGGAAAGTAACGTAGTAAATTCCATCCTTCATAAATACCTCATACAGTATTTCAGCTGAAAGTTCAGCCGGTAAAATATACTGCATGAAGGTAACCATATCTGATTAGAACCTCGCAGAATCATAAAGCTGCATACAGCTCTTGTGTCAAATGATAACGAAGTGAGTGATATTGTAGCGGCGTATATCGAAAAAGGCCGCCCGAGACGACCCTGTAAAATTCACGGTTGACATTTAAATGAGATGCATCGTTATGTTCCTGATGCCACAGCTGATAGCTCAGGTATTGCACAAGTTAAACAATTGCTTACGTTGCTTCCGGTATTTACTGCCGACCCGACACAGACTGCCTTTTTGAACACCAGCTTTACGATGATTTGCGCCCATATGTCTGAGTAATACAATCAGGGCAAAGAGTTACTTCACCTGTAGTAATATTTTTAGCATCCCTGATAGCGCTGTATTCGCCGAAATAATATCCAAGATAGGTTTTTTTCTCTGTTGGATTAATATTTTTACATGTTTTTTTATGTAACACATACCCTATGCCCTCTGCACCTTTTATCAAAAGATAGTCCATAAATCACCCCATTTTTGTTTAATTATTCTACTTTTTTTTAATTTAACAAAAGTCCTTTAAGGGTGCAATCTGTAACGATGCGGCCTCCTGACTCTGTGTAGAGCCGGTGGGGGGATTGCGGAGGCCACTATTTAATCCATCCTCCCGGATGTGCTCAGGGGCTTAACCTAATCAGCAAAGGCCGCCTCCGGATGGTGTGCAGTACATCCGGCAGTCCATGCGCTGCCGATCAGCTTCGTCATTCTCCACAATGAAAACTTTACTCGTTTTAATACCGACGCGCACAAGGCCGAAGCAGACAAACAGAGTTTTCATTGTGAATATTCGTTTTGATTGTTATGACAGAACATATCCCAGATTTCGCCTATCCGATCAGATAAAAACATATCATCTCCGCCCTCAATAACAGGGAAAGAGAGAAGTGTCAGCCCCTTG
>OGHR01000431.1_pt1 | contig 41792 bp, 38 predicted proteins | sample 1571621 | NCBI WGS metagenome assembly OGHR01 (sample SAMEA2582038, study PRJEB24529) | metagenome | biome: Human gut stool | place: China | collected 2011
CTAGGGAATTGGTCGGTTGTTCACCCAACCACTTGGACAACTGGCTAAAAAGAGAGGTCGAGTTCGGATCGTATGAAAATCCTAGGCCAGAAAAATTATCAATCAGACGGTCTTTGAGAGCCTTCTCAAATTTTGTAAATCCGAATAGCGGCTTAATTTCTGAAAAATCAAACTTTACGACGGAATAAGTCCTTTCTTCTTTCCATAGCTTTTCGATCTCTAAACCGCAAAAATCCTCCAACCCGTTTTTGAACAAAGTCTCAAATGTGGAGATAAGGAGAGATTTCCCGAACCTTCGTGGGCGGACTAACAAATATTTCCGCCGCTGAGAAGCCAAATCGAAAATCAATCTTGTTTTGTCAACGTAAATCTGATTCGTTTTGCGCAAACCACGGAAGCTCGATGTTCCTAAAGATAAATTTTGTAAGACGTTGCTTACCATTTGCTAACCAGCCGAATCCAATCGCTAATTTCAATTTTAAAGGCCTAGCTCTTTCCTATGCATTGCCCAGTGAAGGTTAGGTAATGGCGCACATGTTCAATATTATTTAACATCGATGTGAAATATTATTGAATATCGGGTTAGCTGACTTAGTGCTCATTGACACACAAGGCGCTCAAACCCAATGACTAGCACCTATTCCAACCAAGTTTGCAAGCGAAAAATCGGCGCACCCATTCAAAAACGGATGCGCCGATTCGATTTTTCTTTAGCTGCCGTTAGACATTCTCAGTCGTGGTCTTCTCCACTGCTTCCTGCGCCAAAGACTCTTCTTTCTTTCCTCGGAATTTCCTTCCTAGTGCGGCGGCCTTAGTCTTCACCCATGCGACAGCTGAAGTGAGCGGACTGTTCTTCACGTGAACCTCTTGAAGCTCTACAGGGGAACGTTCCTCAATCTTTCGGCAAATGTCTTCAATGGCGCTGAGGTAGGCTTTGTAGTTATCCAGGTAGAAAGCCAAAGCCTTGGAGAAGTTAGAACCGAGCATTCCGCTTAAGAACAGTCTTGAAACTTCTTTGTACTCCGTGAGTGACTTCTGAAAGCGGACAAAAACCAGACGTTCCTCCGCAGACATTCTCTTGAGTTCCGTCAGGAACGCATGCTGTGCACAAGGCTGGTAGTACCAGATGTACATCAGATCCAAAGAAATCACGATGCATTCGATTTCCATGGACTTGGAGCGCTCGGAAATCACACGGATGAAATCTGCCGGACGAGACATTAAAGAGAGGATGTCTTTTTTCGGGAAAGCCAGCTCCATGCGCTCAAAGCAGCTGAAAAGCGCCTTGGTCGACATACGGAAGTCGGACGTGCGGAGACGGTAGTTGTTCCGGCGATCCGCCACACTCTCAATCACACCTGCCACCGTATCAGAAGCGAACTTAGAAACGATCGCAGCCGCCGGCACCAGAATCGCCGCTGCGGGCATTCCGGTAATGATCGGCAGAATCATTGCGAGAATCACGTTGTATACCATCGCCACCGGAATCGCCAAAATGCTTCGGAATAAGTTTCCTACAACGGCGGTCTTCGGGAATCCTCGGAAAATATTATGGGAGGAAATATAAAGGCCGTTGGCTAGAGCGATGATCGAGAACACCAGCAACGGCGCCTTATCCACCGTAATCCCGAGGATGTGACCTAAAAGAACATTGCGGGTAAAGCCTTCAAGAAGCACAACCGACATACCGGTGTACATCAAAGAGTCACTGACGCGAGACCAGTTAATCAGAGACTTCCAATCGATACGGGCGCCCTTTTGGAAACCTCCGCCGGCGATAACCGCCTGAATAATATTGCGGATACCGGTAATACTGAACCAAATCAAAGCACCGAACCAAGCCAGCACCCACCAATTCTGAGTAAGCATAAAGGTGAGGAACGCCGGCAGGAAGCCGATCGTGACCTTAATAATGTTCAGGATTGTCGTATTGGTATACGAAAAGCCGGTCTTTTCTTTCTTTTCCTTGGTTTCGTCAGTCACAAGGCCGTTAGTGTTGCCGCGAGTGATGCCGCCGAGAGAAACCACGTTGCAGTTATTCGTTGTGACTTCTGCATTGGCGTAGGTAGCAACCCACTCCCTGGAATGTTTCATTCCGAACTTAGCAAAGCCTAAGTTCTTGCGAACCCATCTCACAAAGGGAGAAACTTCCTCAGGTTCGGAATAAACGTCAATACATTTAACCGGAACGTGCAGAGGAATTTGGAAAGATTCATCGCTTTCCTTTTCAATCATCTTCTGCGCACTGCGCGGAAGCGTGTCGGGTACGGCAAAGCCCATTCCGAACCGCGTTCCCAAGATGGTCGTAGAGTCGGATCCAAACCGGCTGCCCAGCGGCTGGTTGGCATAAAAACTCAGGATGCGCGGAATGTTCTCGAGAAACTCATTAAAGAGAGCACTTCGTTCCGGGTCTTGAGCAATCTCCGGACGCTGACGCATTTCTTGAATAATTCTTTTGAGTTCAATCGCATTGTGTCGGTTAATCGCCTGCTGCAGCTGGTTGATCTCGTTCATGTGTTTCACACGCCCGAGCTCTCGCTCCTTCATGTTGAGGATTTCCAGATGCGAAATCCTGCCTTCGCCGAGCCAAAGGAGTTCTAAAACATCTGCATCTGTCAGCTTTCCTGTCAGAAGCGTGATTCGCGACGACGGACGGATATGCATCAGACGTGAAAGCAGACCCTGGACGTCGATCTTAAGCAAATCCGGACGGTTATCATCCGCCGGTTCGGACAGCGACGGAATTTCAGGATTACGAGACGGACGAAGCCAGCGCTGATAAAGCACGACAGAAGTCAATTCATCCAGTTTTTTCAGTCGTTCCTGAAGGACGTCTTGATCCTCAGCGGAAGCATTTTTTAGTTCCTGCCTGACCCTTTCGGCTTCAGCTTCAACAAGCGGAAGCAGTTTGGAGTGCACAAATTCAGAGAGACGAATCAGCGTGGTTTGACCCATTCCGACGTAGTCGTCAAATTCTTTTTCTGACAGGGGAGGTACCTCAATGCCCCACTCCTTAGAGATTTCAGCAGCATGCTTGGCATTGAAAACTTTCAGCGTCTGAAGGACTTCTTCTCTAGCCCAGTCTTCAACCGCCCGGCCCTCCTGCATTAATGCTTCGGTTTCGGGCTCCTTTAAAAAGTCCAAAACCGACTTTGTATCCGTAAAGCCTTTCGGCGTCCAAAGGAATTCAACATAACGTCCATGGAATCGGGCTTTAAATTTAATGCCCAAACGAACCGAAATGCCCATGATGTGGGCAGCTTCATAAAGTTCGTAGACCACCTTCGGATCCACAAAGTTGTAGTAAACCACCGTCAGACGGCGAATCCCTTTCACACGAGCGTCCATCACCAGATAAGTCGGGTTCTTGCGACCCATGGTATTGGCATCGTGGACATGGTCGTCCATCGTTTTCTGATTCCACTCTTCCGGCATCTCCAGCAGGAAGAATTTAGAAAGGAAAGCACGCACAATGCGTGGATTGCCGGCCGCCACTTTCTGGAAATCGTGAATCAGACGGAGCTGCTCTTCTTCATTGCCGCGTGCGCGAACAATCTCCTTCATGAGCTGAATCAGCACTCGTGAAGTATTAAAACGGAATGGCGTTTGCGCACTGTACAGCACTTCTTCATGGAGCGTCTTAAGGGCAGAAAGTCTTGCCTCGACGCCCGTTCCGTCGTTTAATCGCTGCAAAAGGTTGACTTCAGCCATCGCCATTCGTTCTTCATGGGTGCTGACCATGTTTTGAATGCCGTGCGGATGCAGAGAGGTTCTAAAAGTCTCCTGCTCGGCAGAAGACACATTCCCGGAATCGATGACCTCGTTAATTTTGACGAGCAGATCTCGATCCTTCTTATCAAAACGTAATGACTGATTCACCTTGGACTCAAAAGTAATTATTCTTGTGAAAAGTTTCGATTTTACATAAGGTTAGCTTTTGCAGATGTAACCATGGGGCAAAATTCACCTGTCGTTTTCGACAATGCGTTCTCCGTTCGAGCTTTTCATTTCATGGGAACTTCACCAGCAGCCTAAAAAAGCATTAACCTTATCCTCTAAAAACTCGGACGGCGAAGCTTATACTGCGCTCGAATAAAGAATCACAAAAATCCTCATTCCCTCGATAATCAAATGGCTGGACTAGGCACTCTGATAAACGTATTCGCTATTACCATCGGCGGCATACTAGGCATTATTTTCGGAAACCGTTTGGCTGAAAACCATCAAAAGGCCTTAATCTCCGCGTGCGGGCTGTGCGTTATTTTCATTGGGATCGCAGGCAGCTTAGAGCAGATGTTCAGAATTAAGGACGGCGTAATTTTCACTTCCGGCGTCTTAGTTGTGGTTCTGAGCTATGCCGTCGGGACGCTTCTCGGGACGGTATTTGATCTGGAAGGAAAAATTGAAAAATTTGGAGAATTCCTGAAAAACAGAGCTCACAGAAATAATGACAACAACTTCGTCACCGCCTTTGTTGTTTCTTCGTTAACTGTATGTATTGGAGCCATGGCCGTAGTAGGAGCGGTGCAAGACGGTATCCACAACGATGTATCTATTCTCGCTGCTAAATCCATTTTGGACTTTGTCATAATCTTCATACTGACTGCATCGTTAGGTATCAGATGCGCTTTTTCTGCAATTCCCGTGGGACTTTTCCAGGGAAGTATTACGCTCCTTGCAGTGTTCATCGAACCTATTTTGACCACAAAGGCTCTTGAGTATCTTTCCATGACCGGATCAATGCTGATCTTTTGCGTTGGTATTAATTTGGTTTTTGGAAAGAAATTTGAGGTGGCCAACATGCTGCCGGTCTTGTTGATTGCTGTGTTGTTTGCCTATGTTCCTTCCTTTGACTGATTCGATCTCGGTGCCGTATCTAATCTGCAAGACGCCTTATTGAGGCTTTTTCCTGAAGGTTTTCAAGAAAACTACGGTTTCGGAACAAACCATCAATAGGCTTCCAGCCAGCCTTCTGCAGCATCCTGTTCACCAAAGAGGTTAGACGACTTTTTGCTTTCCTGCCGTTTCTTTGCCCTTTTTTCTTCGAGACTGCGCAGTAATACCGATCGGAACCACTGATGCGCTGGATCAAAATGCGTGCGGTCATGCCACAAAAACACCGGTGTCCAAGCCGGATCAGCAACCAAATTCTTTGGAAGAATGGTCAGCGGCAAATTGCCGATAAGTTCTTTCACAGATGATTCCGGCAGGCGCCCGATAAGATCGCACTGTGTGAGCATGTGCGGAACCGTTAAAAGATAAGGAGTATCAATGGCGATATTGCTCCCTTCCTCAAAACCTGAGGAGTCCGTAGTGATCTTGCCTTCTGAGTATCCGTACTTCACGGCAATAAAACGATAATTTTTTAGATCCGATCTTTTAAGCTGTTTGCCTTCTCTAAGTTTTATTGCCAAGGGATGCGTGTTCCTGACGACATACACATGGTCTGTGTTGTACAGCGTTTCGTAGTGAAATTTCTTTCCTAATTCCCTTAGCTTGAGGTTGGGCGGGGCATAAATGACGATATCAATGTTGCCCTTCTCCAGCGCCCACTGAAAATGCTCATGAAGTGAAATTATAGAAAGGCGAATATTCGGGGCCTGGGCATACAAATTCGCTAACGAAGGAACAATAAATCTAAGTGCCGCATTATCGATACAGCCGATACGGAAATCTTGCGTTAACTCCTTAGGAGAAAAAACTTTTGGACTCGGAAGACGATCAATGCGCATCAAAATAGATTGGATTTCGCCAATCAAGGAGTCCATCTTGGGTGTCGGCATCATTGCACGTCCGCTCTTTACAAACAACGGATCTTCGAAAATTTCACGGGCCTGGGCTAATAGGCGAAAACATGTCGCAGAGCCCTTTCCTAGGCGATTAGCCGTAGAAATAAGGTTGCGAGAATCGTAAAACTCAGCGAGAAATCTAAGCAATTCACTGTTTGGACGGTCTTGGGCCATATCGTTATCAATTTTGATGAGGATTTCTGTCAATTTTAATCAAATATGACAGGAAAACTCCTCTTTTCAAAGTGTAAAAATCACTCCAAAATTTCACTCAGAAGCACCCCAATGTTGACCAAGGAGAAACAATTATGCAAAAACTCTCAAGAAGGCAAATTCTCAAGGCAATCTCCGCTCTTCCGGCCGTCTCTCCGGCCCCTTCCGTTCTTGCACAGGCTGCAAATCCCCAGCCTCAGGAATGGACGGGCTTTGCCATTTGCGATTCCTGCAACCATGTACCTTCCTGCGGAATTCAGTTCCAGGCACAGGGCAATAACATCATCAGTATTCAGAACTGGAAAGAAAATCCGCGTCACTGGCTCTGCTCTAAAGGCATGAGCACTCTGCAGCGCTTGTATAACCCGAATCGTCTGCTTTATCCGATGAAGCGTACGGCCCCCAAAGGCGCAGAAGATCCGGGCTGGGTTCGTATTACCTGGGATGAGGCTTACAAGACCATCGCTGCCAACATGCTCGCCGCCAAAAAGAAATACGGTCCCGAATCCGTCATGTTCTATGCAGGCGACCCGAAAGAACCGAGACCCTCTATTTATCGTTTGGCTCGTTATTTCGACTCTCCCACTTGGGCCACGGAATCCTCTGCCGCTTGCCGCTCCGGCTGCATGATGGCTGAACAGCTCAACTTCGGACAGCCGAACAACGGTTCCACACCGACGAAAGACACCAAGGTCTACATGATTATGGCTACCAACGTTTGGGCTCAGCCCCTGGATTGGTGGGAAGCCATTAAGGCCGCAAAAGCACGTGGCTGCAAGATCATCACGGTTGATACCAGAAGAACCAAAGCCGCAGAAATCGCAGATATCCATTTGGCTCCGGCGATCGGTACGGACGCCGCCTTAGCTGCCGGCATCGCCCGCGTCCTGATCAAAGAAAACCTTATTAATAGGCCTTTCATTGATCAGTGGACACACGGTTTCGAAGAATACGCCAAGTACGTTGACCAGTTCACTCCTGAAAAGACTCAGGAAATCACCGGTGTACCTGCCGACAAAGTTGTCGCAGCCGCTCGCCTCTGGGCTCAGGGTCCGGGCTCCTTCACTCTGACGACTCAGTCTCTGTCTCACAACTCCAACGGCGTGAACAACACTCGCGGTCTGCTCCTGCTGCCAATCCTGATGGGTTACATCGACATCCCCGGCGGCGTTCCCTTCGGTCAGCCTCCCAAAGGCTTGTCCATGGCCGCCTTCGGTCTGCATCCTGCTATGGCCGACAAGAAATGGTGGAACTCCCCTGAAGTGAAAGCTCGCCGCTTAGATAAAGAGGAACTTCCGCTTTGGCATGACCTGCAGGATCAGACTAGCCCGAACAATCTGCCTGAATGGGTTCGCGACGGCAAGGTCAAAGTCTTCTGCGGCTGGGGCTTTAACGTCAACATCTGGCCGCAGCCTGATGTCTATAACGACGCTCTCTCGAAGTTAGATTTTGCTTTCGCAACAGATTACTTCCATCGCAAAGACAGCCACCGCAACATGGACATTATTCTGCCTGCTGCGATGAACTATGAACGCCATGCTCCTTTCGGCTGGTACGGCCCGAACATTGCCGTTCGGAAACCGATCAAACCGCTTGGAGAAGCTAAAGAAGACTGGCGTATTGCGCTGGAACTCGGTTGCATTATCGATAAACCTGAACACTTCTTTGACGGTGATCCCGAAAAGGCCCTCGACTTCATCCTTCATCAGTACGAAGGCGGCGACCTGGTCAAGTTCAGAGACGCGCTGCCTCAGATCAGCCGTATCCTGGCTCCCAAACCCGGCTTCAAGAAGTACGAAGACGGAAGACTGCGTCCGGACGGAAAACCCGGCTTCAACACGCTTTCCGGCAAGCTGGACTTCTTCTCTGATCGTGCGGCTAAATTCGGCTACCCCGGCCTCCCGGAATACAAACCGATGACCGAGCTCAGCAAAGAATTTGATCTTCGCCTCATGAACGGTTCTCGCAAACCGTACATCACACACAGCAAGACCCGTACGGACCAGCCCTATCTGATGGAAATCGAAGACTGCCTGCACGTCAACATCAACCCGAGGGATGCTGAGGCCAGAGGTATTAAGGAAGGCGATACCATCCTTATTACATCTCCCTACGGCGGACCAGTAGAAGCCAAAGCAGTGGTTTCTCTGATTGTTCCTGTCGGCACGATTGACGCTCAATACGGCTGGCTCGACAACCAGAATACCCAGAAACTCATGAACCGCGGCAATCGCGATCCGTTGTCCGGTTATCCGAGCTACTTCGAAAATCCCGTCCGTATTGAAAAGAAAGCCTAAGGAGATCGTCATGAGCAAATATGGAATCATTGTTAATGCTGACGACTGCGTCGGCTGCCACGCCTGCTTCGTCGCTTGTAAAGAAGAAAACCAAGTTGCGCCCGGTGTGAAGTGGAACCATTTGGAAAGACTTGAGCATCCGGCTGAAGAAGTCATCGAATACTTCCGCGTTTCCTGTATGCACTGCGAAAATCCCGCCTGCATGAAGGTCTGCCCGGTAAAAGCCGTTTACTTCGGACCGCACGGTGAAGTTCTGATCGACCAGAAGAAGTGCATCGGCTGCAAAGGCTGCTTAGCTGCCTGTCCGTACGGTGCGCCTAAATTCTCCGATCCGAACAAACAGTCCTACTACGGAGACCTCAAACCGCTCGGAGGAAGAAGCGCCAGCCCGACAGCTTGGACAACGCGTATCCCCGGAAAAGCCGAGCACTGCACTCTGTGCACGCATCGTACTTCCCAAGGACGCTTGCCTGCCTGCGTTGAAGTCTGCTCGACTAAGGCTTTGCAGTTAGTAGACTACGACAACCCGACTGATGCTCAGAAAGCCTTGATTGCTAAGGCCCAGATCATCAATAAGGATGCCGGCACTTCTCCGAAGATCCGCTTCATTTCTTCCATTACGGACTTTGGGGCTATGAAAGTTAAAGCCTGAGTTTGAATTGCGGTGCCGGAAGCGTGCGGCACCGCTTCGTGTCTCTTAGGGTATTTTTGGGGCGGGTCCGGGACCCGCCTTTTTTGTCTCAACTTTTCCAAAACAGTAAAATGGCTCGTGCCTCGAAAATAACAACCCGACTCGATGGATTTTCCAACTTTAGGTTTGAAGACTGCCGTCCTTATTTTCGATAAGACTAATTTTCGGGAGTCGTCACCTGCTTGTCTCTCAGTTTTCCCTAAGTCCGAATTAAAAAGCTCGCCCTGCGATCACTTAACTGATACAGTTCCTTGCAATGAAAAAATTCTGCGCAGTTTTTGTCCGCAGTCCCAAAGGATAAATATGAATTACCAAGAAATCACTCGAGAAGAATGCTCAGAAGCATTAGCTAAAATCATCACCGTCTTAAGTGAAATTATTCTCGACCCGCATGAGAATAAAACTTCCGTCTACCCCAAGGCTGCAGAAGCTTTTAACAGCATAGCCGATGAAGTCGGATTTAACGGCTCTCGCTTCGGCAACGTCGCTTTTAATGAAGACTTTGACCGTGATGCGGCTAAACTCTTTTACGGTGTCGGTGACACGACGATCGGAATGACACATTCTTTCTGGGCCGGCGGTCTGATTACCGTGACCGGAAAGAACACCCACGAAGCTTTTAAAACGTATCTCAGCAAAGGCCTTCAAAACACTTCCAACCTGCCTGATGACCACATCGCCGTCGAGCTTGCTTTCCTCGGCCATCTTTTAGCCGAAGACAAAATCGAAGAAGCCCAGCAGTTCGTTAAAAACGAAATCCTTGCCTGGTGGCCGACTGCAGAACAGAATATCGACAGCAAGACACAAAACTCCGGTATCAAGGCATTCTTCGCCTCTGTCACCGCCGCTTTAAAGTTTGTAGAAGCCCTGTAATTGCCCTGTGTGAACATGTTCACACGTACTTCCGACCGCCTTTTCTAAGGCGGTTTTTGCTTTAGTTTTCGAGTCTTTCTATCTTCGATTGACGATGATTGCAGGACTAAACTATTGGCAAATTCCAAGGAAAAATAATGTTAGCCGCCACAATACTTCATTCACTATCCGCGGTCTGCGTTTTACTCATCGTGATCGGCTTCGGTGTATTTCTCGCACGCAAGGGCTGGTTCGATGCGCCATCGCACCGCGGCATTGTGTCTAAACTCGTCAACGCCGCTCTGCCGTGCTTTCTGTTTTATTCCGTCATTTCTAAGTTTTCACACGGTGAACTTTATAACTTATTGAAGTTTGCAGGGCTTCCGTTCCTTACCGTTGGCCTGAATTTCTTGATCTCCATCCTCTTCATTAAGCTCGGTTGGGTTCGGCCTCACATGAAAGGAACATTCATTGCCGCGTTTACCGGCGCGACCGTTTTGTTCGTCGGCGTCCCCTTGGTACAGACAATGTACGGCTCGGACGGCATTCCTTATTTGCTCGTCTACTTCTTTGCCAACTGCGTCTTCATTTGGACCGTCGGCATCTTTAACATTCAGCTAGACGGTGCCCGCCGTGGAATGACAGAAGAACCTAAAATTTTTTCCATCCGCGGACTCAAGATGCTGCTCTCGCCGCCTTTGATGGGCTTCCTTATCGGTTTGATCGTTGTCCTCCTGTCGATTCCCGTCCCCAAGTTCATCGCTCAGTCAACGCATACAATCGGTCAATTAGCGACACCGCTGGCATTGGTCTTTGTCGGAATTACGGTTTGGCAAATTGGTTGTGAGAAACTCAAAAAACTCCCGAGAGAAGTCTGGCTGATTCTCCTCTCCTGCTACGTCATTCGCCCGATTACGATGTATTTGTGCACAATGTCTTTAGACATGGCCCCGCTCATGCGGAAGTGCTTCATCTTGGCTTCCGCGCTGCCGGTTTCTTCCGTCATTGCCGTGCTCTCTAAAGCCTACGGCGGGGACGAAGAATTTGCCTCTGAAGCCATCGGCGCAAGCACTGTTGCCATGATCTTCGTCCTACCCTTCCTATTGATTGCTGTTAACCTCGTCAACTGACTCCGGTTTGAAACGAATCACGAAGTCGGTGCCTTTACCGACTTCGGATTTGAGCGAAATGCTCCAGCCTAATGCCTCGGCTGCACGCTTTGAAATCGCCAGTCCCAACCCGAATCCCTGATAATGGCCGCGACCGCCTTGACCGGCCCTAAAACCGCGGTCAAAAACCTTTTCTCTATCTTCTTCTTTTATTCCGATCCCTGTATCACGAATGATGGCTTGATCTTCATCAACGATGACGGTCACCGAACCCTTGTCCGTGTAGTGAATAGAATTGAAGACGAGGTTATCGAAGATCGTTGCGCCAAGTACTTCGTTAAATGTCTGCTTGGGCATGTTCTTCATTTCGATAGAAAGCTTCAACCCTTTGTTTTCGGCTTTTTGTTTCCACGACTCTTTCAAGCCGGCAATGAGTTCGGGCATTGAGCAAAGCGCGTTGTTCTGACCTGTTCGAGCGCGTCCGATATTTAAGAAAACTTCCGCCATCCCTTTGATTCGAGAAGAGGCATTCTGTGCACGACGAATTAATGTTTTTTGACGGTCGTTGCCTTGAACCTGTTCATTGAGAAGTTCGAGACTCGTATCGATCACCGTCAGAGGAGTACGAACCTCGTGACTGACCTCGGTGGAAAACGCTCTTTCCTTCATCGCGAGGACTTTGAGTTTGGAAACCAACACTTTAAAAGAGCGTTCCAATTCTCCGATTTCGTTTTCCGGCCAGTGCCCTTTAAAGATTTCTTCCGTGTAGATTTTGCCGTTCTGAATCAACCCCTCGGCTCTTACCGCTTCCTTAGTCAGCTGTCCTAAAGGAGACAGCAGCTTGCGGCCCAAATACCAACCCACAAAAGAGCAAATCGCAATAAGAAGCAGGAATCCGACTACGCCGATTCGAAAAAGATGTCTCTCCCAAATCTCAAAATTGCCTTGATGACGCGTCAAAACATAACGCTTCCCGTTGATGATTTTGGTATAGGTATGAAGATCTTCGCCGTCCGTAAATTCCGTATATCCTTGCGGATTGTGTCTGAATAGGTTCGGGATCTCACGGCTGGGATCTCCTTCAATATAAAGGCGGGAAACCTGATCAAGACGCGGCGGCTTCCCCTGCAGGATATCTGCAGTCACAACAGTCTGCAGCATATCGTCCATCACAGATGCCATGAGCTTGCTCTCTGCCGTCTCTAAAACGTAAACCAACGTGATGGAATACAGAACCGCGCAGGCGGCTGCTATCACGCCGCAAAGCATTCCTAATGACTGTTTGAGCGAACGACCTTTTGTCATTCTTCCAGATCCTCTTTTGCGCGTACCGCCCAGCCGAATCCGTGACGCGTTTCAATCAGCGGCTCTTCAAAAGGCTTGTCTACGATTTTTCTAATTTGATAGATATGAGCTCTCAAATTATCCCCGGCCACTCGCTGGAAGCCCCAGATCTCGTCCTCAATTTCTTCACGAGAAACCACTTCTGGGCTTTTCTGCATCAAAAAGGCCAAAATCCGGAAAGCTGTCGGATTGAGTTTGAGCTCCGTATCTCCTCGAAAAACCCGCTTACTGTCAAGTTCGAGTCTGAGGTCCCCGACTTGAAGAACCTTCTCTTCCGGCGTTGAACTGCGGCGAAGGACGGCCTGGATCCGCAGCAGAAGTTCAGCCAAGGAAAAAGGCTTCACGATGTAATCATCTGCGCCTTCGGAAAGGCCCATGATGCGGTCGTCCGTGCTGTCCTTAGCGCTCAGGATAATAATGGGGGTCGTGTTACCCCGGCTTCTCAGCTCGCGGCAAAGGCGCAGTCCGTCCATGCCGGGAAGCATGATGTCCAGGACGATGAGGTCGTATTTATTGACGATCGTTAAAGCCAGAGCTTTCAAGCCGTCATCCGTGTTGTCGGTCTGGTAATTTTTGGACTCTAAATATTCAACGAGGTTGAGCCTAATGTCCTCGTTGTCTTCCACAATCAAAATCGTCGGCATATCTGTTCGTTTTTAACGTAGTTTTCACGATCGCTTAACCCGTCCTTACAGGCAAGAGACCCATACTTATCTTCCGATCGGTGCGGAGTTGTAGACGATGAATTTAAAAGTGCCAAAGAAGACCAATTCTTTCCTGGTTTGGAGCTTCAATGACATTCTAACGGTATTGCTTCCTTTATGGTTGCTCTGCCTAATTTCGGAGTTTCGCTACGCACCGATTGACTCATTTTTTGCAGCCCCGTTTTATCTTTCCGGAAATAATTGGTTCGGGACCGGAAGTTTTTTCTTTTCAGCAGTACTCCATAAAGGCGGCAAGTATGTCGCAGTTGCTGTTGCGGTGAGCTCGCTGATTCTTTTTCTGCTTTCCTATTTGAAGCAGTTCGCCCGATTAAAACCTTACCGAAAGGTCTGTCTGTACGTCGCGCTTTCTATTTCGGCCTGTGCGCTCATCATCAGCGGTTTGAAGTCCTTATCCGCCTCTCCATGTCCTTGGTCGCTTCCGCAGTACGGCGGAAGCGGCAGCGCCGGAAAATGTTTCCCCGCCGGCCATGCCTCTTCGGGTTTTTGCCTCTTTGCGCTCTACTTTGCATTTCGGCAGCTCAAATTTAAGAAAGCATGGATTTTTCTTATCCTCGCCTTTGTTTTAGGATGGATCTTGGGGCTTGGGCGTCAGGCGCAAGGCGCACATTTCCTCTCTCATTCTTTTGCGACGATGTTTTTGGACTGGGCCATTTGCGCCCTGTTCTACAGGTTATTTTTCTTTCCAAAAGCTCCGATAAGAATTCGCCAAAAACCCATTTCTACGCTTCCTTATTGCTTAATATCGGCCTTCTTCCTTACTTTCATTTTTAACCTGCCGTTCTTCTCGAAAGCATGTTCGGCTCTGAAGTTTTCGTCATCTGATTTATGGCTGCTTGCAGTTTGTGCTTTTATTCTTTTCTCAGCGTTTTTCGCGGTTCTGCGGCTCTTAAACTACAGCTTCTTAATCAAGGCCTTTAGTTTATTCTTCACAGTCTGCGCCGCCGGAGCCTTGTACTTCAATTATCAGTACGGAACCATTATTAATTCGGAGATGATGCGCAATGCGCTCGCCACTGATACGGCAGAAGCCGCAGAACTTCTAACTGCTAAGTTCTTCTTAGAGTTCGCCTTTTTATGTCTCCCGCAGGTATATCTGACTTTCTTTGTTCCGATTAAGCATTCTTCTTTTGTACGCGGTTTATTCCAAGGATTAGTAGGACTAGTCATTGGCGTTTGTTTCTTAATGCTCAATTTCCAAGGCGTTTCTTCCCTGATTCGTTCAGAGCCGGTTCTTCGAAATTTAATCTCTCCGGTAAACGTCTTCAGCGGAACGTACAAAGCGGTGTTTAAAGACGGCTCTACTGAAGTCGACGCTCCGAGAATCGTGATCGATCCTAAGCCCACACTTGGGGCCAGTCACGCCAAAGACAAGGGAACGCTTTTCATTGTGGTTGTCGGAGAAACCGCCCGTTTAGCCAATTGGGGACTCGCAGGCTACAGCCGCAATACAACGCCTCAGCTTCGTGCCAGAAATGTCATTCCGTTCAGCAAAACGATCTCCTGTGGCACGAGTACCGACGTCTCTTTGCCTTGCATGTTTAGCCGTGTCGGTAGAGATAGCTACGACAGAGACAGAATTTTGAAAGAAGAAAGCCTCTTGCCGATTCTTCAGAGAGCCGGTATCAATGTGTTTTGGGTGGATAACCAATCCGGATGCAAGGGCGTCTGCAAAGGCGTTCCGTCCTTGTCTATCTCTAAAAACAAGGCCCCTTCTCTTTGCTCAGGCCCGAGATGCTATGACGAAGCTTTGTTAGCTGGTATCGATACCTCGGAAATCTTAAAGCCGGGCAAAACTACGGTGGTCTTTATGCACCAGCTCGGCAACCACGGCCCTGCTTATTCCAAACGCTATCCTAAAAACTTTGAAGTCTTTAAGCCTGTCTGCACGGATGAAAAGCTCAACAACTGTACGAGGGAAGAGATCGTCAATGCTTATGACAACGCAATCCTTTACACCGATCACTTTTTAGCCGGCGTCATTGACTGGTTAAAGGGTCTGGACGGTTTTGATACGGGTCTGCTTTATGTCAGTGATCACGGAGAAAGTCTCGGCGAAAACAATATGTATCTGCACGGCGCACCGGAATTAATCGCACCGAAAGAGCAAAAAGAAGTGCCTATGCTGTTATGGCTATCCAAAGGTTTTGAGCAAAAATTCGGCCTAAATGATGTCTGCCTGCGGGAGCAGGCAAAAGCGGACGCTTCTCATGACCAGCTCTTTTCTTCGCTTCTCGGACTTCTGGATGTGAAGTCCGTTGTCTACGACCGAAGGAAAGATTTCACGGCAGTTTGCAGAAAACCGAATTAATTAGCCGCTTTGGTTTCTTGTTTGGCCATTATTTTTTTAGTTCGCGTGCATGGAATTTCGCACGATTTTCAGATGCCTTTGCTTCGTATTCAACTATTGCTCTAGCAAATGAAACGAGCCGACGGTTAGACAACGAGTGTTTCTTCATTGCGACTGTCAAATCCCAGGGACTTCTGCTCCAGCCGTTTAAGACGGGTACTAATCTTCCTTGTTCAATGTCCTTCCAGCAAAAAGCAAGGGACAAATCAATAGCGATCCCCATCCCGGCCATCAGCCATTCTCGACCTGAGAGAACGTCACCGGAGAAAACAATTTGCTTATACTCAAGCGGCCTTAACTCACCGTCTTTCTGCAAATGGCTTGTGACCGGATAATTTCGGCCGGTCCTCAAAATGATATCGTGAGTTCTCAATTCCTCAGGACTTTGCGGATTTTCTCTTTTCCAAACATATTCCGGCGTAGCTAAAGGAACATTCCCAACTTTGTTGACATTCCAAATGAACAAGCTTTCTGCAGGCGGACGATACGGCAAATACGCGACATCCACCTTGCCGGAAATCACGTCCTCATGATCCACATCAGAAAGAATCTCTACTTTAAGATTGGGATCTTTCTGTCTGTAGCTTTGGATGAGTTCCACAAAGCTAGTGCGGGGTACGTTGATCGGAATCCCAAGCTTTACTGCTAAATTTTGACTTCCGGCCGCCGAAATTTTTTCTTTTAATGTTTTTGCTGCTTCCAAATAGCATTCAATCTCAGGCAGCAGCTCAATAGCCTCTTGAGTTAAACGAACTGGCCGTGAGTGGGGCTCCGTTAACCGGATTCCGATTTCAGTTTCAAGACCATGTGTTAGTCGGCAATAAAAAGCTTCATCTCGTCCAAACTTGTCTGCTGCTAAAGAAAAACCTTTTCCTTCAGACAGTGATAAAAGCACTTGCCAGGCAAGAAGTCACTCCGAGATTTTCATATTGCTTCTTAATTGTTTATTTCACAATTAAGAGTTTAGAGAATACATGGTGCAGTTAGAAAGAAGTGTTTGCGATTATATCCATAACTTATTATTTTCTAAGGAGAAAATCATGAACACCCTCAATAGAAGAAAGTTTTTATCCTCTTCTGCTCTATTAGCAACTTCTTCCTTAATATCCGTAACCGCAAATGCCGCATGTAAGGATCCAATGCCGGCAAAGTGGGATGAAGAAGTTGACGTTATTGTTGTAGGTTCAGGATTTGCCGGCCTTGCTGCGGCAGCAGAAGCTAAAAATGCGAATGCCGGCAATGTTATTGTCTTAGAAAAGATGAGGGCTCCGGGAGGAAACTCCGTCATTAACGGCGGCATCTTTGCAGTTCCCGGAAATCCTGCCCAAGTTAAGTTAGGTATCAAAGACTCTCCCGAACTCCTCGCCAGCGACATGATCGCTGCCGGACTCGGTTACGGCTATCCCGAGAAAATCAAAGCGATGACAGAAGAAGCCTTGCCGACCTACGAATGGACAGTTAAAGAACTCGGTGTTCAGTACAACGACAAAGTCGGTCACTCTGTTCCTCGTCACGTCTCAGCCATGAATATTCCTTTGCCGCTGTTGCGATCAGTACCGGCGCTCCTCCGCTGATGGTTGCAGTCTGTTTCGCTATCTTTTCCAACGTTATGTGGGGGATTACAGAGTATGCCGGCGGTCCAGGCCCGATTTACTTAGATCAGGGGTTTTTCGAAAGACCTCGTTTCTAAAATTAATTTCTTATTGGCTATTGTAAGCGTGCAAATTGTCTTCACAATAGGTATGCTCTGGTTGAAGCTGATACGCCTATACTAATATTCCAATAATCCGAACTAATTTAAGAGCGGCTCAATTTTCGAGCCACTTTTTTAACCCCTGTAACTTAGAACTTAGAATAACTATAGGGGGTTATCTTTTATCATTAAGTTATGTTTTATTATTGTTTTAGTCAATTGTATTATTGATTTAAATTTTTCCTTACGGTCATATCTGATATAACTTTTTATCTCTTTCAGATCGAAGCTTTTCTCAAAAGATAAAAAATCGATAGAATTGATTTATCCTAGTATTCTGTTTTTATTGGATTTTAATAAGATAAGAAATCTAATTGTCTTGTTTCCCTCTTTTCTGATTTGAATATTTCGCGATCTCTTGATTGGATTTATTCTCGTCTTATAATTGACCTAAACATTTATATATCTTCAAACGAACATTTTTTAAGCTGAGGCGACCATGAAATAAAAATTCAATAAAAAAGCGGATAGATTTCCGATGTTTCGGTACATCTGACGGTCCATTAAAAATCAGGCCCCTCGTTAGATTTATTTACTCTTCACACGATTTAAATTCAAATGCCTAAACTCTTAAAACCATTAACAAAAAGAGAAATAAACAAACTGCCTGACGGCAGATTTGCGGTTGGCGGAACTGCCGGTTTATACGTCGAAAAGTCAAACGGAAAGATTGTTTGCTGGATCCTTAGGGACCGGATTAAGGGGCGGCATCAATACTATCCGGGCTTCCTTGCGCTCGATGCCGTTCGTCTTAAATCTGCAAAAGACAAGGCTTCTCTATTTTTGGGAATAGATCCTTCGGGAGAAAAAAGAGCGTTGAAGAAGAAACAAAGAGACGAAAAGAAGAGCCGCCGCGAGAATGAGAAAAGACCGACTCTAAAGCAAATTTATTCTTGGTGGGTTCTAAATGAAAAGAAAAATGGTAGATGGGCCAAAGGAACACGAGCGGAACACTATCACAAGCTAATGGCCTGCAAGTATTTTTTGGATGCTTACGGCGATAAAAACCTTTTTGAACTGACTGAAGAAGACGTCACAAATGCCATCTTAGTATCTTACGGCGCAGGCGTCAGAATGGGACAGCGCTTCTTTAGCTTCCTAAAAATTTTCTTTTCCTATTGTATGTTGCACCCTGAATATGGATTTGAGAGGCCACTAATTACACCGGTATTGGAGTTGAAAGTAAAAGAATTGAACCGTATCAACAAGAAGCCCCGGCTTAACAGGGCTTGTCCTCCTTTCGAGTTCATGCCCGAGTTAATGAAATTGTTGTTCTCCATACAAAAAACATGGGCACATCTTTTCATTTTTGAAATACTAACTGCGTCCCGCCAGGAAGCTGTGCGGGGATTACGTTGGAAAGATTTGGACTTTGAGAAAAAATTATGGGTCATTTCCATCGAGACTGACAAAGTAGGTTCTCAAGACCCAAATAAACGCACAATCGTATTGAGCGACAAAGCGATTGAATATCTAGAAACGCTGCCAAGAGGGAAAGATGAAGACTTAGTGTTTCCCTACGATTACCTCATAACGGGTGAGACTGTCCCCTTCAAAGAAACTAATCTTTGGAGAAGTTTCAGCCGTTACTGTATTAAGCGAATTGCCGAAGGAGCCAAGGGATTGCAAACGGAGGACGGAAGATATTTTTCACCTCATGCCACATCCCGTTCTACCTTTAAAACTTGGTCAAGAAGCGAGCTGGATGACAACTACAAGCGTTTCGACCCGCAAAGTGTAGAGCATTGTCTTCTCCATTACAGAGACGCCTACAGAGGGGCTTATGACCGTTCCAATCTGATTTCTCATCGAAAATTCATCATGGACGAATGGGCTAAGTTTCTGCTGCAGAAAGTTGATCTTTGATCAGGGAGAGTGCCAGCGAAGGTTTCCGACATCCGGGGCCAATTCCCATTTCGATTCCAACGCTGACAAAAGCATGGTAACTGCAACTGCTGACCGTATCAAGGACTCACAGATTTCGGCAATGTAAAATAGAAACATCCTGAAGAGGGCCTTTAGGTCGTCTTCTTGTGCCTCTCCTCCGTTACTTTGGTAGCGGAGGAGTTTTCTTTAAACCTTCAATTGCGTGGTTATGCGTAGTTTTGCGGGGTTCTTTCAGTAAGTTTTTAAATTCGTAGCTTATTGAGGCTTCCGTGCTGTACGTAGTTCCAAATTGCAAAGATTCACAATTGCGAGGTTACGCATGGTTTTGCCGGGTTTCTGTTTACTGATAAGAATTTTTAAGTAAGTTTTGAACGAAGAAACCCGCTTTACAATGAAAAACTACAGGTCTCTAAAACTTGGGAAAGTCCTTGCTCTTTGCTTCAAAGAAACCAACAGAAGGAGAAACGTACTCATACACCTGTCCTTCAATGGTCTTTAGAAGCGCCTCAAGAATTAGTTGAGCACCGTCACACGGGACAGCCATACCAATTTGCTTTCTCACAGATTCTTTGGAACCAAGGAAAACGAAATCGTCCGGAAAGGTTTGTAACCTAGCCCTTTCCCGATTTGTCAAAGCCCTATTCTCGCTCCAATGGTAAATGTGAGTTCCGCCGCCTCCCGAACCGGTTACGGTATAGGCAGGTTTATTAGGATCGAGCTTCCTATAGATTTGTGACAGCCTTGCTCCTTTGACATTAAGTCTTAACTCCGGCGGCAATCTATCTTCTGCCTGCCAGATATTCTCTCCCGGCTGAATGTAAGAAAGCCTCCTGACAACCGTCGAGCTTTGTCTGGTCGGTTCCTGATTTAGCGCCGTCGAAGGAATGTTTTTTAATGCTTCGGCACAGGTTTTAATAACGCCTGAAGGTTTGGGAACTTTGAATTCCAGACCGAGATCGCCTCTTAAACCAACCAAAATATAACGATGCCTTGCCTGCGGAACTCCGTAATCTTCAAACTTGTAGAGGTGGGCGGTGATGTTGTAGCCGAATTGTCCCGCGTTGTTCAGAGAGGCAAGAATTGTCTCAAAAGCCTTGCCTTCGTTGGCAGAGGAAAGTCCCGAGACATTTTCTGCCAGAAAAAAGAGCGGATTTACACGATTGATGTAGCGGACACCGTAAGAAAAAAGCCCTCCGAAATGACCGTCCAACCCTTTCGATTCTCCTACCAAAGAGAAGTCGTTACAGGGGAACCCGTAAAGGAAACCTTCTGCTGCAGGGAGCGAATCAATATCAAGATCTCTGACATCCGAAAGAAAAAAAGGAACATCCGTACCTTTAAGAACATTGGCCTTGTACGTTCTCATAGTGTCGGCATCATAATCAGTTGCCCAGACGTGTTCGAAATGATGTTTGTCAGAGCGGGTTCTGTTCAGAGCGATTCCGATTCCGCCCGGTCCTGAGAACATTTCGGCAACTCTGATTGCTCCGGCTGCAGGAATTCTTGAGAGATTGTCAGTTGGATTAGCTGCCGAATTTATGTTTATTTTTCGTTCTAAAGACCCGGCTTTCTGGATATGGTTGTGCATAGGAAGTGCCTAACGATGATTTTTTGGGATTTAAAGATTCTTTAAACGCCCTCCGACAGACGGAGTTCCTTTGTCTTTTGGTTCAAGGACGGAAGATGGACGTTGCTTTTAGAAAAGGAAAGATTCGGACGCTTTAGTTTTTAAAAACGCCCGAATCTTCCCTCTTGCGAGGGAAGAAAAAAGATCAGTGGTACTGCTCCAAATCAATGGCGACTGCTTCTTCGCCTGAGAAAGCGAATGTCAGCCGCCACGCGCCTTTCACCGTAAGGGAATACCTTCCGGACTGACAGAGAAAATGGCAACGCCATTTAGGGTCAAATCCTTCAGGTTTCCCTGTGAAACGCATTACCGTGAGCAGATGTGCGAGGTTCGGAATCAAGTCCTGGCGTATGCCTTTCGTCTTTCCGTTCACTACAAACTGCTCAAGGTTTTTGTTTTTGAAACTTCCGAATCTCATACAAGCGCCCCCTGATCCAAGCGCCCACGGCGGGCTTTGTACAAAAGGTCGAGGTTTGTATTGATGGCTTCGCAGAGTTTCCGAGGAGCTTCTTCGCACAAAGTGATTCCCGGATCAATGTCCAACAATAAGATTCCGCGAAGGTCCGTATCCACGTCTTTCAACAGTCTGACGGCTTCCGATTTGGAGGTGCCGGACAATGCAATAGCCTGCATTTCCCGAGCCTGTTCGATCTTGTAGCCGATAAGAGAGTTCAGTAATGTTCTCGAAAGTGTCTTTTTACTCATTTGCTTTTCCTTTAAAAAGAAAAACGGGGAGACACTTTTCCCCGGAGGAGAAAAATATCTCCTCCGTCCGGGGGTTGAGAATGTTTAGGCTCGTTTAAGCGGGAAATACCCGTTGTTCACAAGCACGTCGTTCCAGTCGATGCCTTTGACACCTTCCGGAATTTCTTCAAACGGCAAAAGCACGATTGCGTGGTAGCCCTCTGAGGCCAGGCGTTCACGAGCTTTTTCCGCAGCCTTTTGACCGGTTTCCGAAGCGTCTTTATCCGCGAAGATCAAGACCACTTTGGCTCCCGTCGGGGGCTGAAAACTTACGACTCCGTTTGCACTGATTGCGGCGAAACAGGGATAACCCGTCGCTTCAACAATGCTCAAAGCCGTTTCTATGCCCTCGGCAACACCGACGATTGATTCATCTGTATTGCCAAAGCCTATTGCAGAGCCGGAAATGGAACTGCCTTTCGGCAGTTTCATCAGGCGTTTGCAATTTTCCATCGGGGCCTTTTTTCCTTCTTCCGTCAGAAACGTTCTGTGGAGAGTTATTAGTTTTCCGCTTCTGTCTCTGACCTCAGCCAACATGACGGGCCATTCCTTTCCTGAAGCGAAAGAAACGGACTCGCGAATGTTGTTTTGAATTGAAGAAGACCGTGGATTAAGACCGCGACTTTTAAGGTAATTCCACACAGGGCTGCCAAGAGTCGGCTTTTTGCTCTCCTTCCACATCTTTTGAATGCTTTCGGTGAGTTCAAGCCTTTCTTTTAATTCCTGTGCTTTTATTCGTTCGATTTCCTGCGGAGTCAGCAGCACCTCAAGCCGCCATAAGGCGGTGCGGTATTGCCTTCCTCCGGACAGATTTCTGACCGAATCTGCGAAGTGATGAATGCTGATCCGTGATCCGACCTTTACGCCCTTGCGGGCGACTTCGGCACGGATACGCTTTCCCCAGAAGGTCGCCACAAGTCCGTCTTCTTTTAAAAGCTCAAGACAAAAGACTTCCTTACCTTTGATGGTCACCGTCTTCAGAATCTGGACGACTCCGATTTCGGGCTGATGATCGGCATTAACAACTTCAGTATTTCCGTTGTTGGGATCGAGAAAACGGGCAAGCTGTTTGACTGCTTCTCCGAAATTCCATCCGTTAACGTACATGAGCGTAGCCAAGCCGTCGGTAAATGTACCTTCGGCGTTGGAAACGCTTCCTCCGGTCTCCTTCCAGTCGGAAAACAATCTGAAGCGATCTTTTCCTCCCGATACGGGACTCGGAACATGGGATCCGTTTGCATCCATTGCCTCGCCGAGCTGCGGAGCAAGTGAACGGAAAATCGCATCCCATCGACCTCTTGCGAAGTCTTTCAGAGCTTTTACGTTTTGCATGATTAACTCCGTTTTTTGCAGTCGAGGTCTCCTCCCTGACGGGGACGGTATCCCCGACAGGGTTGAAAATCATCAGGCAAATCGAAGCGCAAACAATAGACCCGACAGCTTGCTGTCAATCAGGTCGTGTTCCGCCAAAATATCCCTGATGTGATAAGGAGCACCGTTTATCCCGTGACCGTCGGAACTTTTCCAGAGGTAGGTTTCATAGTCCGGGTCGTATTCCTCATAACAGTCACGGACCTTTTCACAAAGGTCGTCATAGTTACGAACGTCTTCGATTTCCAGGGAATAATCCTTGTTTAACGAAAAGCGGGGAGTAAACGTTGCTGTGACAGTAGAGTTTTCCCGCGTCAACTTCATTTTCCAATCGGGACTTGAATGAAGCACTCGCCATTGGTGCGGGGAAAACATATTTTTATATGGTCTGTACCGTCTGTACATAAAGCATCTCCAAAGAAAAAGGGGACGCTCTGCCCTTGCGGGGAAAGTATCCCCGTTAGGGTTTAAAAATCGGTTAGGCTGTTTTAAGTTCGTAGATTGTTCGGAAGTCCTCGTCTTTGTACTTAAAGTCCGGGTATTCTTCCAATGCAAACTTTACGGCCTCTTCTTCATCCAAGAACCATCCGTGGCGGCCAAAATCGTCGGATTCAGGCCCGCAGACTTCAAATAAGTCTCCGTTGATCGCCTTCTCAATGATCTCTGCCTCCATCTTGAGCCTCTTCAGAACTTCTTCTTCCGTTACAGCCTCCCCCGGTTTTCCAAGAAAAGCTGCGGCATCCTTTTGGGAAACAACTGCAATGTTTCCTTTAAAAGAATCCCATTTGTCCATAAAAGTGAACCCGGAAAAAGATTGAAACGAAACCAATAACCTGAATGGCTTCCGCAGTTGATTTCGAACAAAAACAAACCGTTCTTACGAGCGTGTCTGATTCGATTGCGAATCTTTTCGACGGAAGACGCATCCACCTGCATCCAATTTGCAACAGACGGGTGAAAGCAATAGAACTTGAACCCGCTTGATGTCAGACATTCCACGGATTCCTGCAAAGCATCTTCAGGAAAGTCGCAGTAATCGACAGTGACGGATTCAGAGTGTGAACGATTGAAAAACGTTAGCATTTGAGTCTCCTCATAAAAATGCGGAGACTTCTCCCCTGCGGGAAAAATCCCCGCAAGGGTTAAAAAATAAAAAGCAGTTTCTAGTCTTTCGGCAATAGAACTTCAGCCGGCCAAGATTTTGAGGTGTTGTACAGAATCTCTCCGTATCCGTAGCCGTCTTTACTGCAGCCGGCCAGAAAATCGGCCAATTCGTGGGTTAAATTCACGAAGTTGGAAGACCCGAAATATCTGAGTGATTCAAACAGGCCGAACGCACTTTGGATATTCTCGAAAGTGAGTCCCAAGCAGGTTTGACCGTACATACATCTGCCGGAATAAGAAGCGTCAATGCCGATTTCTCCGGAACTTTCGTCCGCAGCAGAAACCAGAAATTCGGCCAATTCAACAGAAATTGCATTACTCATAAAAATCTCCAAGAAAAAAAGCGGAGACTTCCCCTCGCGGAGATCAGTCCCCGCAAGGGTTAAAAGTAAATTTAGTGAAAAGCAGGATTCCTGATCGGTCGGTATTCCGGCCCTACAAGAACTGCGCAACCGTCATTCGAAACAGACTCCCTGAATCCGGAAACCTCCAGATGGTAGGGCATTTGCTTTCCGGTCAACTCTTCAATGCAGGTGATAAGTTCGTCGAAAAAGATTCCGACTTTCCTCACTTCGCCGTCAACTTCAATGGAATAAGAATCGTCCCAATCAAGCAAGACGGTAAAGTTTTTCCCTTCATAGAAAAACTTAAGACCGTAATTACAAAACGCATCTTCCTCATGGGCCTGACGGGGTATCCGATGACTTGATCTGGACACTGCCAGAATAGTCGTCGGATCGACGCCAAACTCAATGAGATTTTCAAAACCGCCCAACTGACAAACCAAGTTCGAGACGACAGTTTGTAGATTCAACATAAGTTGCTCCGTTAAAAAAACGGGGCACCTCGCCCTTGCGGGGAAGTGTCCCGCAAGGGTTAAGAAAAATGTTGTCCGAATCAATTCCGTCCGTAATCAACGGCTGAATCCGAACTTCTCGTATTCCTCCTCCCAATCATCGTCGTCGGGGAAGCCCGACTCCGACGGCTCCATAGGAGTACCTTCACCGGGGAGGAACTTTTCGGCCCAACGATCAACCAGGCAGCATTTGATGTCGGACAAAATGTTTGAAACAGTGCTTTCGATGTCATCATTGTTTACTTCAGCATGAACAAGGGTTTTGCCCACGTTGTTGTAAAGATCATCGACCATAGATTTCAATTTATTGATGTCTCCCGCAGTAACGGGGAGCAGAGAATCATCAGGTTTTTTAGTCATAAAGCCTCCGATAAAAAAGCGTTTCTTACTTCCCGGATTCAATCTTTGTAAAAAGCTCGGGAAACACCGCTTTTACAAGTTTTCTTCCGGCCCTGGTTTCAGCGCTTTGGCCGTCGGTAAATACCCGACCGACACCGGAGAGCTTTAAAAAGTAGAACAAACCATACACAAGAGGACCGAAACCTACGGCATGATTCGTTTTACAGAAGGAGAAACTATCCCCGTCAAACGGAAAGTAGAAATCCTCCGAAGGAACAGTTTCGTAATCAGGATGAATGCAAATCGCATTGCATTTTTTCCATAAACCAACCAACTTCTCTTCTCTGTTGTCATCAGATTCAAGAATTTTCAGTTGGTTATGAGAACTATCCAGAAATTCATCCCATCTGCCTGAATGTTTCTCTTTCTTTGCAAAAATTTCAGCACTATTGCGCGTGTGGTCAAACCAATACGTCACAATTTTGGCGGCATTTTCACAAAGCTGAGCGGCCTGTTCCTCACTCAAGGAAACAGTCCTACTGAAATAATGGGTGTATCCCATGTTAAGTCTCCATAAATAAAAAGCGGAGACTTCCCTTCGCAGGGATTGTCCCCGCGAGGGTAGAAAGAAAAAACTTAAGAGTTCCCTCTCTAAGTTAAATCTTTATTTTTTGTTTGCTACGATCAAGCAGAAAATGGAGAAAACAACCATTACTGCAACGAAACAAATGGCAAAAATCATAAATGTAGTTGTCATTTGGTCCTCCTGTTCGTTAACGCTAATGATAATAAAAAGCACACAGCGCATAAAACAGCGGAAACCATAGCAGGCCGTCCTTCGGCTTGGAAAGCGGCAATTATGAATGTAGCAACTGCGACTTTCTCAGACATATCGGCCATTCTTTGCAAACTTTTATTTGCATTGAATGAAATGAAAAAATTTAAAAATTTTTGATCTCCTTTAGGTAAATAAAAAGAAGACTCTCCCCTCACGGGGAAAATCCCCGCAAGGGTTAAAAATGAAAGCGGTTTTGCCGCTTTTGTATGCAGTTGTAGGTTAAGTTCTTCTGTCTCACATATACACCAGCCAGCCGAATTCCCCGGCTGAATGACGCAAATGTTTTGAGGCAAGATTCACAAATAACTTCATATCCGAACGTCCGAGATTGGCGGTTCGGAAACGGTTTAACGTTTCCTGATAAGCACCAATTTCATCGAAACGGAGATGACGTTCCAGCAACAACGCGGACAACAAAAGCAACAATGAAGAGAAGCCGCCTTTGGATTCAAACATACCGGCTCTTATCTTCATAAGGATTTTTGAAACAAGTCTCATGATTAATATTTCCTAAAAATTGCAGAGACTTTTCCCCTGCGGGAAAAATCCCCGCAGGGTTGATAATTTCAAACGTTAAGCACTAGCTGGGGCTGACTTTGTACGCCGACCCAATCCTCAAAGTGAGTGCAGTTCCAGCTTTCCGAATAGCCTGCTTCGCAGGCTTCGGCAAACTGAGTTCTTTTCTCTTTGAGGCAAGACATCAAAAAGGCAATATCCGGATCTTCCGTGTACCACTTTATTTCGCGGCAAACATAAACAAACCAGGTTTCTCCCTTACCCTCAACTGTTTCGATCAGATCGAAACAATCCAACAGCTTGGATTCGGGGAAATGCTTTTCGAATGCTCTTTCAAGCGCTTCGTAATCCTCTTTGCAGATAACGAAAGCGACATCACTTCTAACTCCCATAATTAATCTCCAAAAAAGGAGATCTTTCCCCTCACGGGGAAAAATCCCCGTAAGGGTTGGCGGAGCGCCCCGCTTATGAGGCGGGGCATAATTTACGTTACCTCGAATGCTTCATAAATATCAGCAGTAACAAAAGGAAAAAATACACTTCCTTCCAATCACTTAGAGATATAATGAGATGCAAGGAGACGTTAACTATGTTGTGATCCATAGCGTCTCTCCCAGAAGCCCCCGAGTGCAAATCGGGGGTTTTGTTTTTCTGCCGGTTGCCCGGGCCCTTGTATAAAACCTCAAAGCAAATTTTGAATTTGAGAGGTTTTAGGAAATCAAGGACGGAGAGCGTTATGAAAGCAAACGCTCCAATAAATGTCTTTAAGAAAGGGGAGCAGTCTGCCCTTTCGGGATGATCGCTCCCAAGGCAACAAGTGCCTATTTGCCCAAAATATCTCGGATGGCTTTGCCCAAATCTGCGGAGGTCACATCTTCTTTACGATGAAAGACCCCAGAATAAACCAGTGTCCAAATCACCCAAAAAAGATCTTTTTTCAGCATGAGGACAAAAAATACGATATCCTCCCCTTCAGAGTTTTTTGCATCAAACAAAATACCGGGATAAGGATATTCTTCAGATTGTTTTTCAAAAGAGGAGACGTTTGCTGCAACGACTCCGGCTGCCAACAAATTACCGTAACCGATCTTCGCTACGATGATTTCCTTTATTGCCATATTTAGCCTTTCATATGAAGGGCCGTAACCCTGTCGGGTTGCCGGCCCACAGGGTTAAAGAATTAAGTTGCATGCGTCGAATTGACGAATGCTTCCTAATTTTGGCAATAAAGGTTGCTAACTAACCTAATCTCAAAATTTGACCGCTCAAGTTAGACAGAGTTCAACCCGTCATCGTCAGGCATTTTCACCAGATACCCTAAGATCCCTCAAGGCGATCAACCCCGAGACTCAATAAAGAAGAATCTAAACAGCTTTTCTTCCGAGTCGTATTGAAATCTTCGCGAAATCAGTCAAGGTCTGTGCCAGAGCCGAAATATCGGGAATCGAAAAGCACCCTTGATAAAGGTCTGCTTCCCACACCCGGCATCCGATTCCCAGAGCATAGACTTCACAGTGATTTCTGTTCAAAGCCTCAATTGCTTGTCTGGTATCCAAAGTATTGTCACTCTGCCCGTCTGTCATTACCAAAACGATCTTGCGCTTGCGGTTGCTGAAAGAAAGCTCCTGCAAGGCCGCAATCAGAGCCAAATCCGTTCTGGTTGAATTCCGATGGAACGAGGCACCGATTTCCGTTTGATAAGCAAGCAATGACTTTGCTCCGAGAGGAAGAATTTGTTCGGCGCAACTCGAAAACGTGGTAAATCCTACATCCACGTTTCTCTCGTTCCGCAAAGCGAGCGCAATACCCAGACAGGCGGCATACTCTTCTTCGACCCAAACTCTTTCCATAGAGCCTGAAGTGTCTGCCAAGAGCATAATTGCGCAATCCTCACCCTTTACCTCATCCTTCTTTCGAAAGACTTTGGTGTCCCAAACCGCCAACCGGCTGATACGCCGTTTGTCGATTTTGAGACCGGAGTCAGAGTAGTAAGAGTAGCTTCGGGCCTTGGCCTCGATAAGACCCATCAAAGCGTTTCGAATCCTTCGGGCACAATCCTGCGCCTTCATTATTCGTTCCGCTCCTCTGGTCCCATCCTGTAAAGGCTTCCGACTGACCTGCTCTCTGCTTGAGTGAGTGATTTGGACCAAACCTGCAACAGGTTCCTTCCGATCCCTCATCTTATTGAGAAGTTCCTTGGCTTCCATCAGATTTTCTTCGGGAATTTCCTGCCCGTTTCCTTCCAATTCCTCCAAAAGGGCACTTCTCTCACCATCAGTCAAAGGGGTTGCCGCACCTGAAGTTCCGCCTGAAGCTTTCTGTGAACCTGCAGACGAATCCGCCTTGTCCGAAGAATCGCTTTCTGCATCTTCCTTGGCGTCGGCACCCGCCCCGTTTTCGGGAACGGTTTCACCTTCTCCGCTTCCGTTTCCGTCACCGTCTTCCGAAGTTTTATCTTCGGTTTCGGATCCGGGTTTCGATCCGTTTGCTCCGTTCGACTTCGAACCCTCGGCATTGCCCGAAGAATCTCCGTCAAACAGTTCATCCGAATCGGAAGCGTTTTCACCGTTTCCCTCTCCGTCACCTTCCTGCGGATCTCCCTGGCTCTTCATCATTGCCTTAAGGCAGGGAACGAAGATGTCAAAGATTTCCTTGGAAAGATCAACAACGTCCGAAGTGCTTTTCAGCCCCGGAAGTCGCCGATCCATCAAACCGGATACCTGATCCAGCATTTGAGACGGAAAGACCGTCCTCAGATATTCGCCGATCTTTTTTTCATATTCTTCAACGTAAGGTTTGCCGAAGAATACAAATGCTCTGCAATTCAGCCAAAGGCCGAACACTTGAATCGTATTCTGACCGATCATGCGGGAAACAATTTTCGGAAGCATCTTTAGGTACAGATCCTTGAACATGAACGAGGAACCCGCATAGACCTGCCCTATTAGGGCTTCTATTCGGGCGTCTTCAATCGCGTTCACGAATGAATGCACCAGCTTGTTGCTTTGAAAATCAGCTTTGAAGTCGGTGTAGCGGCAATGAGAGGCTTCGTGCATCAGCAATGACGTCAACATCTGAAAGTCTGTTTTGGCATCGGGGATGGGAATCCTGATTTCATTACCGTCGGTTGAAGCGCAATACGCTCCGACTTTTACCGTTACGTTCAACGAGGAAAAAATGACACCCAATTTCTTGAGTGCGCTTACAACTTTGGAATCCATAAAAATCTCCTTTTAAGAAAAAAGGAGATACTTCACCCTCACGGGGAAGTATCCCCGTGGGGTAAAGCAAGACTATGCGCCGAAGAACAAGGCGGACAACTCGTCGTCCGTCAGCTCCTCGGGAGGCACAGGTTCGGATGCCGTTTCGACCGCCTTGGCAGCCTCAACGGTTCCGGCAGTGATGTCCTCGGAATCAGCTTCCGCAGCATCGCCGCCTTTATCCGTTTCTTCCAAACCGTAAAGGCCGGGAAGGACATCGGCACCGGTTTCACCGAGGTTGTAACCTCCGAAAACCAATGAAGTGTCCAATGTGCCGTCACACAGTCTTTTCAGCGTTCTTTCGTCCGAAAGGAAGAAGAGAACGCCGTTGACCAGACCAAACAGATTGCCCGTATAAGAAACACCAACGGGCAGTTTGTTCAGGCAATTTTGAAGGAACTCAATCAAAGGCGTAACTCTCGGGCTTATAAACTCCAACTCTTTGCATCGGGTAAGAATCCGCTGCAGTAGAACTCTGCTTCCGGACTTCGCGCTTGAGCGCCCGGGCTTGTTCTTTTGGAGAAAGTTTCGGCAGTCGGCGGCAACGGAAGAAATCAGGTTTTCCGACAGATTGCTCAATCGGGTTTCCACTTCTCCTTCGTCACCTTCAACCGGAACGATTTTTGCCGTCATGTACTCCGACTTGAAACTTCTTTCGATCCGTTCGACCGAGGGTCGTCCTTTACGAAGAAGTTCAGGAGAACAATTCGGGTTCGCCTTGATAAAGGCTTCACAGTATTCATTCCAATGAGCGAGAAGGTTTTTGACTTCCGTCTCGTATCTGGCGCAAATCCTGTTCAGTTCGTCCTTAATGAAGCCTTTGTAGGATTCAATCGGGACAATGAAAGATCCCGGAGTCATAAATTCGATTCCGTGATTTTTCAACAGCAGCGTGGCTTCATCCTTCAATGAATCGAAAACCGTCAGCCGTTTTCTTTCGATAACGGGCTTGGTTCCCAGACGGAATCCGGGAGGCAAATGGGCCAGATCTTCAGGGGAAAATTCCGTCTGATTCAACTGGATGTTGCCGGTGGTCTTACGAAAATTGAGAGTGATTAAAGCAACGCGTTCATTAAGTTTTAACATGGTTTTTCCTAAAAAATTAAGGCGGAAAAACCTGCCCTGACGGGAAAGGTATTCCCGCCGGGGTTGATAAAAAATTAAAACATCCAATCCGCAGAAGCGATGTCGTCCTGAGATTTTTCCAAAATTTCCAGCTCCGCAGTATCGAACCCTTCAGGCCCCAATCGGCCCGTCGGCGTAACCCGATACTTTTTAGAACCGGCTTTTCGGAATTTTTCATACTCCGAAGGAGCGGCGTTGACGGATTCGGCAAACTTCTTCCAATCAATCGCTCCTTGAGTATCCGAAGCACTGAGACGGACTCCGAAGCCTTCGCAAAACTTGAAATCACCGAGGATTTCTTTCATTTTGTCGGCAACTTCGCCCTGAAGCTTCTTGTACCTTTCGACGTCTTTAATATGCTGTTCGCAAGCCAGCCAAGTCTCGGCCAATTCAAGCCAAGTCTTTGCCGATTCGCCAGACAGAATCAGAGGGTCTTTGTTTTGGTCGGCGGCAGGAGGTTCGTTTCCTTTGAGAGAATCCAAGAAAACTTTTCCTGCGCTGATGATTTGACGAATGGTTTCCTCGGATCGAGGAATCTTGAATTCGATCAACTTCATACCGTCCATGAAGCAAAGCCACCCGTAAGGGGCTTCGCTCACAAGAAGCTGGTGCTGAACCTGAAAAAAGTAAAGCAAATAGGCTTCGGAAAATTCACCGTTTTCTCTCACGTCTGCAAGGGTGTTGCCCTGAGGACATTTGAATTCAACGGGAATACCTTCCGGAGTCAAACCGTCAAAGCTCGCACGAAATCTTCTGTCGGCATCCCATTCGGCACAAACGGCAGGCGCCGTCGTTGAATGAGTACCTTCGAAAATCTTGCGGGCCGTGTCCTCGTTTTCTCTGCCGAAACGAACGGCAGGAACCGAAGACAGGTCTTGCGGTGTTGCTTTTCCTTTTTTCTCCATCCAAAGCCTCCAGGGAGACTTGTTCGGATTTTGATTGAGGATGACTCCCGCTTCGGTAGCGGTCAAGCCTTCACGTCTCCAATTCAACCAGGAATCGGAGCCCTGCTGCAATGTAACTTTCAACATGGCTCTTCTCCGGTTAGAACGGGATTTCATCGTCGGCAGTCAGCACGGCCGGAGCCGCATCTTCCTGAGGACTCATCACTTGGGGAGCAGAATCGAAATTCTGCTCGGGAGTGAGTACCTGAGAAACGACACTTTCCTCCGTCTCCGGTGCAAGCTCCTGCGGAGCCGGTGCCGAAGACTGAGGTTCAAGTCCTTTTTCAAGGATTGTCAGACACTGATCCAACTGGCTCGGATGAACCCGTTTGGTCAGCATCTTGACGGCTTTTTCCTTGGTAGACCTGCCCTCTTTGACAGCCGAGACAAGAACTCCGACGCGACTGAGCATTTCCGCTTCAGTTTTGAAGCGCATGAAAGCAGCCTGCTGCGGAGCGGCCTGAACTGGTGCGGCCTGCTGAACCGGTGTTTTAATAACACCGTCGGCATCAACCGCATTCAACGTGGCTTGCGCCGCGTCGATATTTCCGTAATCAACATCTTCTCCGTCGCCTCGTAAAGCGAAAGTCAGTCGTGCAGCCTGAATGAAGCCTTTGTGACGGAGCATTCTTCGCGGAAATTTTCTCCACGGAAGAGATCTGCTCTGAAAGGTTTCTTCAATGTATTCACGAATGACCGTCGGATGATCAATCCCTTTCCTCCACATTGTGACCTGCACATATTCGGGAACGGGAGAGTTCAAGCCTTCGATCTTGACTTTGTTTTCGGAAAACTCGGTGCTTACGCCGTTGAAGTCGGGACGGGAAGTGACAATCTTGGTCCATCCCTGATAAGAGATGGAGGGCTTGCCGTCGTTTCCGTTCACGACCGGGATGTAAACATCGCCCCGAAGGGGATCAAGCTCCAGCTCTTCACAAAGCGTCAAAGCAGCCAATATCGTTTCCGGACGCTTAACGCCCAGAGCCGTTTCCAGCGCAGTGTTGTATTTGTGAGGATCGCAGTTAGCTTTTTCAGCGAAACGACGGACCAGAGATGTTGTTTGAGCAGCAATGTTATTAGACATAAGAGAACTCCAAAATAAAAAGGGAGTTCTCTCTCCCTACGGGAACAGAAAACTCCCGTAGGGTTGGAGGCATCGCGTACCGATTAAAAAATCAGCGCGTCAGCCCGATTGAATTTTCCTAATCTCAAAAAGATTAGGATCAGAAAAGACGGCTTAAGAATCAGACGAAATCGTCATCCGAAACCGGTCTCTGCTGAGGCGCTTGTTGAGCGCGCTGCACATTCTGCGAATTTTGCGTGCGGTAATTGCCGTTTCTTTGATAAGAACCGGAATAACCTTGGGCGTTATCGCCGTCTGTGCGGTTTTGAGATTTGGCGCCGCCGGATGCCTGAACCTGAAGCTGGCGAACCTTTAGATTCATCAGCTTGCGGTTGGAATTTTCCTCAGTCCGATAAGAAACGGCAGCCTTCACAAGGACGCAAGCGCCCTTCTTCAAATGCTGCAGAACCGCGTCGGACGGGAAAACAATCAGGTCATGCCAAACAGTCGTTGTTGCCCAACCGCCCTGATCGTCACGGAAAACTTCTTCCGTGGCCAGAGAGATCATGGCGTACTTTTTACCGTTTGCGGCTGTGCGAACTTTCGCATCGGAACCCAGGCGACCAAGTAGCGTAACTTCATTTAACGTAAACATAATGCACTCCAAAAAAGAAAAGTTAGGGCGCATCATGCCCCTCGGGACAAGAAGCACCCCGAAAGGAACGAAAAATCAGAAATAAAAAGCTTGCAGACGACAGAACAAATCAGTGTTCAATCGCAGGCCATGCTTCACCGAAAATAGCTCTTGCGAGCTGACAAACCACCTGACGGTCGGTACTGTTGTACCGAGCACCCAGGGCCTGTTGAAAACTCACATACAGCTTCTCCTCCGGAGTCCCGGTGGAGTGAAGCAGCCATAAGTAGTTGTCCGCCCACTTGTACAAAGTACGAGTGGACATCGGAATGCTCAGAGAGTTCAAATCGCCTCTCTCGAAAGAGCTGCGGATCTGGACGGCAAAACGGACCATTTTTTCTCTCCACTCCTTCGGAATGGTGGGAAAAGCAAGTGCAAATGCCTGTTCCTCTGTTTCTTCCGACATATAGCCGACTTCCAGGAAATAAAACCTGTCCATCAGAGCCATATTCTGCTGGCTGATGCCTGCATAAGCACCGGTGTCGTCGCCCGAGCCTGCACTGTTTCCGGTGCAAACGAGACGAAACATCGGGTGAGGTTTGATAATCATCCCTCCGTTTTCCGGGATATAGAGGTCTTTGCCCTCCAATACCTCGTTCAGAGCTGTAAGCTCGGAAGGATCCGCCAAATCAGCTTCGTTGAATATAAAAACGTAGCCGTTCAGCATTGCCTGAGCCAGAGGCCCAAGCTCAAACTTCATTGTCGGAGCTTCGCCGTTTTTGCCGGCAGTGAGCCTGTTGCTCCCTACCAACTGCGAAAACTCAAATCTGCCGGAGCCTGTACAACTGACTACCGGCCAATTCAATCGGGCACAAAACTGCTCGATTACTGAACTCTTGCCGGAACCCGTAGGTCCTGAAACCCACAGACCGTAGCGCGACTTCTTCAGAAAGAACCTGGCGATCAAGCCAAGTTCCGAACCGCGAAATACGTAGTTCGGAATCAGAGACGGTATTAGCATCTTGCGCTGAGTGCCGTCCTGCGGTTCTTTAAAGCCCTTGATGGGAATCCCCGGGGCTTTGATCAATTTACCTTTGTCATCGACAAGATTGTTGATGACATCCGATAACTTAAAAGTCTGAAATTGACTTTCATTCATGGCCTTATCCTCCTAAAGTTAAAAAACTTCGGAGGAATTCGACTCCGCACCCGGCGAAATAAATTCCGCCGAAGCGCATATACAAGTCCCTAAAAGGACTTCAGTTGTGGAATCTGGAACCTCATCGCTGTTTTGATTTCCACCAGAAAAACAACGAATAATCACGGCATCCGGTTGTGAAGCGCCGAACAAAAGACAAAAGCCTTTTGAGGCTGAGGAATCTCGCAAAGCCCTGCCCGCAGCTCTGCTCTTGAGTGCTTTCGATTTGCTTTCATTGCCTGCACCCGCTCTCTGAGTTCTTTACTGCCGTCGAACCGCTCAGAACAGTCCGACAAATTCCAATGCGCAACGAAAAAAACATTGGAAAAAACGAAGCTGCAAACTTCGTCCGAAAGACACTTTTTCAAGCACCTTCCTAATTCCTAAGCGTCGTCACCTAAAAACAGTGCCTGTAGTTTCTAACCCGTAAAGGCAAACCACTCGACCTGCCGAAATAGGTTAGTCCGCTTGGAATCAAGCTCGGCCCCAAGTCCGAACACAATCATTTATTTAGGTTTTTGATCAAAAAACCCGTTGCATAGCAACTGCACTATCGTTAAGACTGTAACGAAACAGTAAATCTGCTTTGATTATAGAAGATTAAAATTCTGTTTTACAATTGATTTAAACAATGAAAATATTGATTTAAATCCTTTTGGAGTTGTTTATGCCCAAGAAGCTCTTTACCCGCAAGGAGGCTTTGGAGCTGCTGCATATTTCGTCGAGTATCCTGAAGAGATTGGAAGACGAGGGAAAAATAGTGGGCGTTCTTGGATTTGGAAAAGACAAACTTTATTTGGAAGAAGACGTGAACAAACTTCTTGAAGCGCTCTGTCAAAAAATTAAAGCCAAAAAAGCCGCAACAGAACGCCTCTCCAAAATCTGAAACGGAGTAAGTTATGTCGAAAAGACGGATAGTTCTTTCAATAATCACCGGATTGGCCGTCAGCACTACAGCCGTTGCCCTTACCCTGCCCAACGGCGAAGAAGTCGAAGAGCTGACCGGCAACGCCAGATGGGGCTGTGAAGTGCTGCTTTGTTTGTCGAATCCGAACGGTCCCCGTGCAGTGGCAGAGTGTCGTCCTCCCATCGACAAATTGTTCAAATGTCTCTCCAAGCGGCACCCCTGCAAATTCCCGAAGTGCCCGCAGGCAGGGGCAGGAAACGAGGCCAAGCAGCTCAGTGATCATTACGATCCCTGCTTTTTATACGGTGAAGGCTACGAAGAAGCTCCGAAAGGCTATCTCGGAGAAACCTATGTTCAGGCCAAAGCCTCAAATGCCAATTTATCCAAGTACGCCAAAAGAAGAGCCGAGAGAAGAGGTTATTCCAACGTTCAATACAACCATAACGGGACTTACAAATACTATTCCGAAGACTACGGCTGGGAAACAGCAGGTTCAAAGGCGTGTGTAAGGGGTAAACCTAAAAAATATCGGGAGCGCACTCCCTGCTCTTCGGACGAATCAGGCGACTGCTACAGAACTGTTTATGTCTATGACGACATCATCTGGCAGGAAATGCAGTCGAGCCGTGCGATAGATGTTTACATCGACGGAAAGATTTTCAGGCGCGTCCATTGGTAGCCATTTCTTTTGAGGAGAATCAAATGTCGGATAAATTAGGGAGGCAGTGTTTGTCCAATAAGAAGATTTGGCTGTATTCACTCTTCAAGATGGTCATTATTCCGATCATCATTCTCCTGATTATGCGTCCGTTTGTGGACAATCCGATTTTCTTCGGTGTCTTACTGGCTGCAGTTGCCACACCTGCCGGCGCCGGCACACCGCTTTTGGCTCAGCTATTAAATCCGAAGGCTTATGACGTTTCTTTGCAAGGCGCCACTCTGACAACATTGGTTGCCATTGTCTCCATGCCATTAGTTCAGTACCTAACTCAACTTTTCCAATTTTGATTAACGAGGCGGATATGATCAAGAAATCTTTATGCGTTGCACTCTCCGGCTTAATCCTCAGTGCGGCAGCTGTCGCTGCACCGCTCGAACTTGAGACACAGGGCAGTTTCGCAATCGGAGGTTCCGTAGTTCAGAAACCCGGAACCTTCTCAGAAGACCATTTTCTAAGTCCGGAAGGACAAAAGGCTTACGGGGATCACGCCTATGTCTTTTATCAAATTCCGGTTAATCCAAATAAGTACCCAATCGTCTTTCAGCACGGCGGAGATCAAACCAAAAGAACTTGGGAGAGTACGCCTGACGGAAGAGACGGTTTCCAGAACATCTTACTCAAGAAACATTACAGCGTTTACTTAATCGACCAGCCTCGTATGGGCGAAGCCGGCCTCTCCACTGTTGAAGATAACGGCAACAATACCTGGAGCGGAAATCCGTTGTATCAGGATCAGACGTTTTTCCGTTTGAGCAGAGTCGGAGATAAGAAAGGCGTTTTCAAGAACTCTCAATTTCCTAATACGCCTGAAGCCGTTGAAGCTTTCCAGCGTTCTTGGAATCCGTATTCCGGTCCTTTGGACAACAACGTCAACGCTAAAAGTCTTGCCAAACTCTTTGACAAGATCGGTCCTTCCATTCTCATGACACATTCCATGGGCGGCACGATCGGCTGGCGGACGCCTTTTTACACAAAAAACGTTAAAGCGATCGTAGCTTTAGAGCCGGGCGGAACGCCTTTCCTCTTCCCAGAAGGTCAAGTTCCGACTCAGGAAAAAACAAAAGTAGCCATTCTTGGCGGAGCTGCTGAGGGCGTTTCACTTCAGAACTTTAAGAAACTGACTAAGATTCCTATCCTGCTGATCTACGGCGACTACATTCCTGATCAGCCTAGCGAAGCCGCTGGTCCTGATAAGTGGCGCAGCGAGTTGGAGATGGCTAGAAAATTTGTCAAAGCCGTTAATGATCACGGCGGTCATGCTGAGCTTATCCACTTACCGGAAATCGGCATTCACGGAAACTCTCACTTCTTAATGGCTGAGAAGAACAACCAGCAATTAGCCCATTTAATTGAGAATTGGCTCAAGAAAAACAATCTTGCCGGCAAGTAATTCACTGCTGAAGAGAAAGCCGATTTGATTATTTAGGTTTTCATTAGGTAAAAGAGAATTTTGGCAGGAAGGCGTTAGCACCGACCTGTCAAATTCGTATGTTTTCTCTTCGCTCAAAGTTTGGGGATTACGAACGCCGCGACTTTCGCTACCCGTTTAAAGCAATTGAGCGTCCTTTAACAGTCATGTTTATTAACTAACTAATAAACGACGAAATTCTTGTGAATTGGATTTAGGTTGTATGCGGGTTTTACTAAACGAGTTTTACAAACCGTAGGATTTTGTCCACATCAATCCTATTGAACCTCGTTTCGGGCGTATCCTCTTAATCGCCTAAATTTCAACTTAAGGTTAAAGAGATCATTTACCCGGAGCTGCAGCCTTGGCTGAGTTTTCCGTGTAATGCTCGTAAACCTTCTTCGCGATATCAGCCATGATCTTTGCATTTTCAGCGTCGGATTCTTTCGAGTCTTTAACCAGAACTGCCAGATAGCATTTCTCGCCTCCAGGCATATAGATAACGCCCACGTCTGCATCACACATTCTGATGCCTTCCAGAGTTCTGTACGACATTCCGGTCTTATGGCCGACTTCCACTTCTTTCGGGAAGCCTGCTCTGAACTTGTCTTTACCTGAGGCCGAAGCCAGCATAGCCTTTTCTAAGAAAGCGAAATACTCATCAGAAAGGACCTTTTCTGTGTAGACCTTTCTTAAGAGCTGAGCAACAGATAACGGCGTTGACCAGTTGTTGTAACTTTTTCTAATGTCCTGCTCCATGGACTTTTCGGTTTCGATCAGCTGGATTTGATCAATGCCCAAGTCCTTAATGAATGCATTCACATTTTGAATTCCGCCTACGAAATTGATCAGCCAGTTACAAGCGTTGTTATCACTCTGGGAGACCATGTAGTTGATCAAGTCGCCGTAAGACAAAGTGATTTCCTTGGACTTGTATTTTTTGTACATCGGGCTCCAAGTCTTCGTGTCGATGTCCGAGGGTCCGAGCGTAACAAGAGCAGTTAACGGTATTCCTTCCTGCTCCATTTTCTTTAGAACAGCAAGAGCGATATGGAATTTGAAAACGCTCATTAAAGGATATTGATCCTCGTTATTCACGGTGACTGCATCATCTTTGTAGAGGACGGCAACGCCTACTTGGGCATTTTTACCTTTGATCACTTCTTGGATATCAGAGGTTAGATCTGAGGCCGAAACAGAAAGGAGCTGAAAAAACAAAAGGCCTGAGACAACGGCCTGACTGAGCAAACTTCTTGATTTCATCAAAATACCGAAAGCTATGAATGGTCAGATAAGAAGTGAATTTTACCAAAAATGCTTTGCATAAACAATTTGACGATTTCAATTTTTAGGCGCACTGGCCGCTTTTCGGTTACAGTCAAAATGGCCTCATGGGTATCTATTAGAGGAAAGCTCTGACAAAGAGATTGAACTCTTTCCTCTAACTCCAACATCTGAGATGACACTTTCTGGAACTTAATCCTCAATAAGTTCTTTTTCAGCCCTCCTTTTTCCTTCATTCAATTCCTGAATGGTCTTTTGCAAGTACTTGAGGTTTGACGCCAAGTGAACTACCGCAGGCTTACGACTGCGGCTTCTTTGGGGCGAACCCCAAATTCTAACGGCTTGCGTTCTCCCTAAGGAGTACGAATAAGCGTGGGCGTGTTCACAAATACGCCCTCATCGAGTCAGAACAGTTTTTGAACCGTTCATTCCCGAATTCTTTTAGCCGGAAAAAAGTGGATTGTGAGGGGCCGGCAGGCCTCACGAGGCCATTCTATCACGCGAACCTTGCCGGTTCGCCCGCTATCCATCCCCTCGCTCACGCAAGGGGAATTCCGCGGCATTCGTTAAAGGATCATTGAGTTCAAACGGGAGACCATGTATTCGAACGCATTCTTCGATGAACAGTATTATCGCCGTTTCCAAATCCATTCCTATTTTCTGAAGTAAAGCTTCGGCTTGTTCCTTCAATTCCTTGTCTATCTCAATCTCTAAAACATCCATCTCTTCCATCTAAGCCTCCAAGAATCGGATAGAAAAGTATTTCACTTAACCATTATCTCGGGCGGAACCGTCTTTTCCTAGGATCGAAGACTCTGAGTACCTCGCCTATTAGCGTTACAAAACTAAAAGGGCCACTAACGTTCCGATCCTAAGAATTTTGGGGACGTTTTCGTAGCAATTAAACTTCTTTCCATCGGACGAACTTTCGTTCTTCTAGGGAGAAAACTAAGGCAACTTTGATCAGATTTCCTGATGAAGAATCGTTACCATATCCCTTAAGTTTCAGTTGTTCGCCAGCTTCTCCGAGTTTTTTATCTAGGTCGTCTTGATCCCGAGAAACCTTAAATTCTAGGATCCAATGCCTGTTGTTAACTTTCACTTCCAAATCACTGCGCCCGTGAGCGGTATGGTGCTCTGCTTTTGGCTCTAATCCAGCACCTGCTAAATAAACTTGAGTAAATGCTCTGACAGAGGCTTCATCTCTTACCGGATATCGCTGATAATCAATTGTTGCAAAAAGACGATTAAAGATATGGACAAGCGCCTCGGCTGATTCTTCCGACAAAACTTGAACAATTGGACCAGCTCCAACTTGTCCTGCGCTTCTACCTGTCAAGAGGTGCTCTACGTACAGTTGCCCCATAGACTTCTTTACTTCAAGATTTGGATAATCTAGAAAAACGGTATCTCCATACTTGACCGCTTTGATGGTTAAGTAGCCTGTCTGGGTAAGAAGTGCTAAGTCAGACAAAGATTCCAGACTGGAACTTCCGGACAATGATGACAAGGAAACGAATTTATCTCTTCCGTATTCTTCCGGATCCCTCATAGAGTCCGACTTCAAACTATCCATGAGAGCAGAAGCTTTACCACCGCTTTCGAACCAATAATCCAAGAGGTCAATCCTTGGCGATGCTAAGAAATTGAGAAAGGACCACGGAGCTAAAACTTTTTCTGTTGCCATTCTTTCAAAGCAAAATCCGCCATATTGCTTAATTACCTTCTTTAAAAGTTCTGAAACTGGCAAATTCAAGACTTGAGAAGCAGCCTCCAAATACGGGTAAAAATATTCCTCTACCTCACCTCTTGTGAAACCTAAGAGCTCGCCAAATTCCGTATCCAGAGAAATATCAGACAACTCCTGAACTTCGGAAAAAAGATGCCCCTTGTTAAAGTTGACAATGCCGGTAATGAAAACAAACCTCAGCGCGTCATCGTTAGATTTCAGAACGGCGTAGAAATCTGAAAGAGCAACCTGAACACTGTTGAAAAGTTCAGGATTATTCAAACAAGAGGTTAGAGGCGTGTCATACTCGTCTACAAGGAGAACTAATGAGTTAGGTTCTTGTTTCTTGAGCCATACAGACAATTGCTTGAAAATCGAAGATCCGGCTTGGTCATAGCGAAAACCGAATGAGGAGAAATTGTCTATTAAGCGATCTCGTAAATCATCCCTGAATTTCTTCAAACCAAAGTCGGGTCTCATTTCCGAAAAATCCAGCCGAACGACGTTGTAAATCTTTTTCTCTATCCAAAGTTTTTCAATGGCTAGGTCTTTGAAATCTCTCAATCCGAACTTGAACAAGGATTCAAATGTAGAGATCAACAGGGACTTTCCGAATCGACGGGGCCGAACAAAGAGGAATATTCCATTTTGAGAGGCAACCTTGTAGACAAGTGCCGACTTGTCTACATATATCTGATTTCTAAGCCTTAGCGCCGCAAAATCTGAAGTTCCCAGCGGCAGTAACCTTAATTCCTCCATCCTCCTCTCCTAGAGCCTACAGGCCAATTCTAAGAGAAAACTACCGTGAGTCAGAGCCGGCGTCTCTATGCCTTCTGGCAAACTCCGTAGACATTTTTGCTTTCGAGAAACAAGTTAATCGTTCCAAAATCCCTCTCTAATCGTTCTATCTATCATTAAAATAGAACGAAAATCGATATATTTTGGAACGAAAATGTCCATTCTCTTAGATAAAGAATCAAAAGTTCTGTCTTCTCTTTTTAAGGAACCTCTGCACAAAAGGTGGGTGATATGCTATAATTAGCACACTACCGAAAAG